>Ga0208790_1000074_pt1 | contig 53985 bp, 41 predicted proteins | sample 10_taG_FD_184083 | JGI IMG/M metagenome (GOLD analysis project Ga0208790, IMG submission 184083) | Marine viral communities from the Subarctic Pacific Ocean - 10_ETSP_OMZ_AT15264 metaG (SPAdes) (version 2) | ecosystem: Environmental > Aquatic > Marine > Oceanic | place: Pacific Ocean | collected... | reverse complement strand
GTTATAGAGCATCTGCACAAGCCTAGCCTTTATTTGTCTGCCATACATCAAAGCTTAGAAACGGGTGGCAAAGCAGTTATAATGACACCTAGCTGGGAGCATACCTATTGGGGTCCGTTTTATATTGACCACACGCATGTTACTCCCTTTACAGCGAAATCTCTAGAATCTGCTTTAGAAATGGCTGGCTTTAAAAAAGTTACTGTAAGATATTTCTATCAATTACCGTTGTTATGGGGATATCCGTGGTTACGGATTATAGCCAAGCTAATTGCCAAGCTGCCAATACCATATAGCCCATATAACAATGTGCCATGGAAAGTGTCTAATCGATTAAATAAACTTATTAGATTTTCCAAAGAGGTTATGTTAATCGCAACAGTTGAGAAGTAAGTGGCTCTTATCAGACACATAGGTGTTGTTATAACTGATGTTGAGCAGTCATTACAATTTTATAGAGATGCTCTTGGTTTCGAAATATTAAAACAAGCAGATGAATCTGGAACGTGTATAGATAATTTTTTAAATATACAAAACACAAATGTAACAACTATAAAAATGATAGATCCAAACAACAACATACTAGAGCTATTGTATTTCAATTCACATCCCGAATTATCTGATATCAATAAGTCTAGAAGATTATCAGAAATTGGGTGTTCCCATTTTGCACTAACTGTTGACAATTTGGATTCTCTATATTCCAGATTAAAAGAACAAGGTATTGAATTTAATTATCCGCCACAAGTTTCTGACGATGGCAACGTTAAGATTGCTTTTTGCAGAGATCCAGATGGCACTTATATTGAAATGGTAGAGGAACTTTAAATGAATCTCGGAATAATGCAAGGCAGATTGTCAAAGCCGGTGAACGGTCATATGCAAGAGTTTCCCCCCAATTGGCAGGCTGAGTTTGAACTATTATCACAATGTGGGCTTTCACACATCGAGTGGCTAATAACAAAAGGAAGTGCAAGTCACAATCCAGCATTTGATACCTTGACATCTCTTAAGGAATATCCAATTAGTTCTTTGTGTGCTGATACATTAGTAGATTCTGCTATCACTAACGAAGACTATCTTCGTAAGCATCTTGAACCCATATGTGAGTCTGCAATTCGTAATGAAATTGGTGTGATAACCATTCCGCTTTTAGAAGAATCAAATATGGAAGACGCAGAAAAAAGGCAGAAATTCAAAACACTAATCCGAGAATACACAATAAAATATCCAGATTTGCAATTTTCTTTTGAATGTGAGTTGACAATAGCGGGATTACAGGATATATTACAATTATCAAACAATTTTTATGTTACGTATGATACGGGAAATATCACATCATATGGCATAGAACATTCTGAATACATCTCCACTTTTCACGAGAGAATAAATAATGTTCATCTCAAAGATAGAACATATAACGCAGAAACCGTTTCTCCCACAAAGGGAAATACTGATTTTGCGCTAATCTTTGAAAATCTCTCTTTATTCGGTTATAATGGACCATACACAATGCAAACCGCCAGGGGCAAGACGGGACATGAAATCGATACGGCGCTCCAACACAAAACCATTTTAGAAGGATTATATAATGCAAAATAATATTTTTGACCTAACCGGAAAGACAGCACTTATTACAGGCGCTGGCGGTCTTTTGGGCCCAAAGCACGCAGAGGCTATTTTAGATTTTGGCGGCACTGTGATATTAACTGATCATCACTTAGACCGAGTGGAAAACAAAGCTCGCGTTTTGAATGAAAAATATGGTGAAGGATCTGCCGTTGCGTATCATATGGATGTTGCAGACCCTCTTTCTGTTAAGGCAGTTGTGGATGCCTGTGAAAAAATAGACATCTTGATAAATAATGCCGCCAAAGATCCAAAAGTCAAAAAAGAAGCAGGGTTAACCCCCGATAGCAGATTTGAAACAATGACTTCTGAATACTGGAACGAAGGTGTTAATGCTGCCATGAACGGAACATTTTACTGCTCTCAAGCAGTCGCTAATAAAATGCTTGAGCACGGTGGGGGTGTAATATTAAACATCGCTTCGGATCTTGGGGTAATTGCACCAGACCAGAGATTGTATAGAAAAGAAGGTTTAGCAGAAGACCAACAAAATGTTAAACCAATAACATATTCGGCAGCAAAATGGGCAATTGTTGGCATGACAAAGTATCTCGCAGTTTATTTTGCACAGAAGGGCATAAGAGTGAATTGTTTAAGCCCTACAGGCGTCTATAACAACCACCCAGAAAACTTCGTGGATAAGTTATCTAATATTATTCCAATGGGGCGTATGGCGGATATAAACGAATACAAGGGGGCAATTGTCTTCCTTTGTTCTGACGCTAGCTCGTATATGACCGGCGAGAACGTTGTTATTGATGGAGGAAAAACAGTTTGGTAGAAAATACCGCTACCTTAGAAATGAAGCACGTTCCCAAAGGCTGGGGGTGGGAGCGCTGGATTGTAAACAATGAAGAATATTGCGGAAAGCTTTTGTTTTTTAACAAAGGCAAAAAATGCTCTTGGCATTATCATGTGTTGAAAGACGAGGTATTTTACTTGCAATCTGGAAGGATGTTAATTAAATATTCCGAAGAAGACGATCTTGAGAATGCCAACGAACTTGTTTTAAATGCTGGCGACAACTTTCATATTTATCGGGGACTAAGACATCGAATGATAGCATTAGAAGATTCTGAATTGTTTGAATTCTCCACCCAGCATTTTGACAGTGATAGCTACAGAGTTGAAAAAGGCGATTGATGGTTTATTATATTGACATAGACGAGACAATCTGTTATTACGATGGAGACAGGCATTATCCAGATGCACTACCGAATCATGAAAGAATAACAAAAATCAATACCTTATACGATGATGGACACACGATTGTTTATTGGACAGCCCGAGGCGGCACTACTGGCATAGACTGGACGGATGTAACACAAGAACAATTACTCAAGTGGGGTGCGAAACACAATGAACTAAAAATGCGAAAACCATCATATGATATTTTCATATGTGATAAGGCTATAAACTCAGAGAGATTTTTTAAGGAGCAGAATGCCTAAAAGAACAAAAGTCAATTTTTATTGTAGCGTCATCTCTCCAGTAAATTATAACAAAGAGGGTGATTACTATTCGTTCGCGGATATAATGGGAGAACATGCTCGACCGAAGGAGGTTGAATGGATATATGGAGGAGGCTTGCTCGATTGCGCTTTAAAGCCTTTAAATGTTTTATCTGAAGAGGGCGTCGATATTACCATGTTTACAGAAAAAGATCTTTTATCCCCTCTTGTAGATCACACCACTACAAAATATAAAATAGCTCTAATACAAGAATGTAGGACTATTCATCCATTTATTTTAGAACATACAAAACGCGTCGAGCACAAATTTGATTATATTTTTACCTGTGATAGTGAGTTGATAGCTCGGGGTCCAAAATATGTGCACACCGCTCCGCTTGGGGCGTCCACGGCATTTAAATATGAAGAACAACAAATATACAAGAAAACAAAGCTTGCATCAATACTGGCATCAAAAAAGGGACACCCAACACTACACGCTGACGCAATGCACGGAGGATTGGTCGGAGGAAATGCAATACGTGGTCACAGACTAAGACACATAGTTGTTGATGTTATAAAGAAGAAGGGATATGATGTTGATGTATGGGGAAGGGCATATAAACCCTTTGATAGACACGTTGAAGCATTAAGAGATTATTACTTTTATATAAGCATTATTAACGCCAAAGAAAAAAACTATTTTGGTGATCACCCCATGAGTGGTTTTAGAACAGGCACAATTCCTATTTTTTGGGGATGCCCGAATATCGGAGATTTCTTTAACGAAAAAGGAATTCTAACCTTTGACACCGGACCAGAATTAGTAGATATCTTAGAGAACATTTCACCGCAACTTTATTATGATATGTTTGACCACGTACAAGATAATTTTCAGCGTGTACAAAAATATAATTGCATAGATGATTGTGTATTTGAAACTATCAAAAAAACGTTGAAACTATAAATGAGGAATTGAATGCAAAAACAAAGAAAATATCTCCCAACATTATCAGAATTAATTGATCGACTTTCCATTATCCAACTTAAGGAAGTGTTTATATTGGAGCATAAGGAAGAGTACTCTAAAGAAATTTCTAATATTTTATATGATATTGATTTGATAATAAAAGAAAATTCAGCTATATTAGATGCAAATGTGTTAAGAGCAATTATAGTGTTATCACAGATGAATTTACATATTTGGCATAATGAATCAAATTATCGAAAAGGTATTAAGAATGGAAATAATTTAGAACTAACACATGGGTTAAATGGTATACGAAATGTTGCTAAAAACAAAATTCAAGAAGTAGTCGGCGGAAGGAAAGACTACAAGATTGATTGTTTGGCTGCTGAGTTTAAAGATTGGGAAATTAGTTGGGTACAAGAAGAATAACGGATGGAGTAAACTATATTTCTCCTGATATATATACAGATTTTAGAGGAGAACTATGGACGCTGTGGAAAGCTGGCGCTGGCGAGAATGATCTGCCATATAATCATGATAAAGTGTCCACATCGCGGAAAAATGTTTTAAGAGGAATTCACGGAGATTTTAAATCACACAAGCTTATCACATGTTTACATGGAGAAATATATTTTGTCACTGTTGACAATCGCAAAGATTCTCCAACATATTTGCAATGGGATTGGGAAATATTGAACGATAAAAATAGGACACAAGTGTTACTTTCACCGGGGATTGGAAATGGGTTTTTGGTCTTAAGTAATCAGTGTGTATTTCACTACAAATGGCATTATCCAGGAGAATACCCAGATGTGTCAGATCAGTTTACTTTAAAATGGGATGACAAAAGGCTTAATATAATTTGGCCAATTGACAATCCTATGTTACAATTAAGAGACAGGACAATTAAGTCTTAAAGAGGAAAAAATGAAAAAAGCATTAATAGTTACTTTTAGCAAATTTCAAGATCACGAAGTTATATATCCTTATTATCGGCTTCTTGAAGAAGAGTTCGAAGTAGATATTCTAGCCGATAAGTTAGGGCGAATTCATGGAATTTTAGGAACATATATGGAGTGTACTAGAACAGCCGACGAGTTGCATACTAAGTCAGAACAATTTTTGAATGAGTATGACTTAATGGTTATACCCGGCGGGGTAAAGGCATTGGAAAAGCTACGCCAAGAAACACAAGTTCTTGATTTTATCCGTGAATGGGATAGTAGAGGTAAGGTGATCGCTTGTATATGCCATGGTGCACAGATGTTAATCTCTTCCAAGGTAACAGAGGGAAGGGAAATTTCTGGATATTATAGCATTAGAGACGATATTGCTAACTCTGGCGCAACATATGTAGACGCCCCCGCAGTAGTATCTAATAACATCATTACATGTCCTCACTATAAGTGGATGGGGCAATGGATGTTAACATCGTTTGATGTATATAATGAGTGGTCTAGTGGAAGATAAAAAATGGGTCATAAACACAATATAGTCAAAAAACCATGGGGCTACGAATACTTAGCATATGAAAACGATGAGGTTGCACTTTGGTGCTTGTATATCCAAAAAGGACATAACACTTCAATGCATTGTCATCCTAACAAAACAACTGGATTAATATTGTTAGATGGCAATGCAGAAGTATCGTTTTTGAGCAATAAATTTAAATTAGATCCATTGAATAAAATCATGATTAGAAAAGGGCTTTTTCACTCTACCATGGCAACCGGAGAAAGGGGTGCATGGGTTTTGGAAATTGAAGCCCCGGTAGATAAACATGATTTAGTGAGGTTTAAAGACAGTTACGGAAGGGAAGGCAAGCCTTATGAAAACTCTACTTTTGAATATCCCAAAGAAGAGGCGTGTCTTTGGATTGAAGATTCCACAGACTCTGAGCCACGGACATATCATATTGCAAATTCAGAACTCACGGTAACAAAAATAGACGATATTAGCTTTTTTGATAAAGTGAAGCAAGACACAAACATTATGTTTTTGCAGGGCGGTATCGTCACTGAATACAACATTAACGTAGCTGGGGCTGGTGATATTGTGGCAGCCAATAATATTAGTGATCTTACAAAAGTGTTCAATAAAATTAAGAATAATACCATGGTAATGGTTATGGATAAAAATGTTTAGCAATAAAGAAGTACCACCAGGGTTTGAAAATGATTTAAAAAATGTTGCAATTGATTTTGATGGCGTAGTACACACTTTTGACAAGGGGTTTCATGATGGCACCTGTTACGGAGAGCCTATTGAGGGCTCCTTAGAGGCGATAAAACAATTATCAGAAAGCTATAATATAGTTATTTTTACCGCTAAGGCAAAACCAAATCGTCCGCTTGTGAATGGAAAAACCGGCACTGAATTAGTCATCGAGTGGTTAACGAGCCACAATGTTATGCAGTATATACAAGAAGTTACAGCAGAAAAACCAAGGGCACAGCTTTATATTGATGACAAAGGGTATCATTTTGAAAACTGGTCAGATACATTGCAACATATAAAGAACAAATATGAATAATTTTAGACTAAATGTGTTTAAAAGAGCATCATTATGTAGAAATTTTGAACAATATGTTTATGATGGAATTACAAACAAGATGTTTAAATTTCCTATTTATTTATCAGCAGGACAAGAATATATTTCTGCCTCAATTGCAGAGGTAATGAAAGAATTAAATGTGCAGCCAAATATATTTATACAACATAGAGGGCATTCTACTTATCTCGCATTTGATGCGCCAATAGAAAGACTTATAGATGAACTATTAGGTAGAAAAAGTGGATGCGCTAATGGCATGGGCGGATCTGCGTCCATACAGTCAAAGGAAAAAAATATTTTTGGACATGATGGTTTGATGGGGAGTCAAGTACCGATTGCGGTCGGGCACTGTTACCAAACCCAGCATCCAACAATAGTATATATGGGAGATGCATCTGCCGAAGAAGATTATGTTTTAGGGGCGCTTGGCTGGGCTTCGACAAAGAGATTACCCATACTTTTCGTAGTTGAGGATAATAACCTTTCTATTCTAACTGAAAAGAAGGTAAGAAGAAACTGGAATATGCACAATGTTGCTGAAGCATTTAATATGCAAGGGCTTGATATTGAAGATGACCCCGCACAAATCAAACAGGCTTTAGTAAGCGTTTTTGAAAAGCCCATGTTAGTAAATATTAATACTCATCGCAAATTTTGGCATTCTGGGGCTGGTATTGATGACGAAAATATTTTTGATAGATATCAAGAACAAATGGATATCCTTGGTCACGAGGCTTCGCAAATTCATGAACAAACTAAACAAATGGTCGAACAGATATGGCAAAAACAGTTAGAGAAACAATAAAAGACATCACGCACCAACACTTGAAACAAGGTTCCAGGTGTTATGGACAATGTTTAACTGCTGTTGGCTGGGTTGGGGGAACTCTTCCCAAATTATATGAAAAAGATGGAATGATTGAGCTTTCTATGGCAGATGTCGCAGGCGGTGGCATCGTTGTGGGAGCAGCTTTAGCAGGAAAAAGACCAATTTATGTTGTGCGATATCAAGGCTTCCAGTGGTATAACTCTCCTATTATTGCAAACTATGCAATGAAATCAAAAGAAATATGGCAACGTCCTTGTCCTTTATTGGTAAGAGGTATTGCGATGGAAGGAGGCATCGGTCCAGTTGCGGGCTCATCACATCATTCAATTTATCACAGAATGCCGGGTGTAAAAATTGCATCCCCAATGACACCCCGAGAATATGAGTTTGCTTATAAAAGTTTTATGAACGATGATGATGTTTATTATATATCGGAACACCGAAAAAGCTATGATAATAGCAAAGAGCTTTTTAATATTATACACCCCAAAGCTGATATTACTCTTTTTCCTATTTCTATTACAAGATTCGCCGCAGCGGAAGCTCAAAAAGAATTAGAGAAATTAGGACTAAAAGTAAACATTATTCATCAGCTTTGGATTAAACCATTTAATTTTAAAGAAGACTGGGAGATAGCCTTGGCAAATTCTAAATTTGGTGGTGTAGTTCTTGATGATGATTATGAAGAAGGAGCAGCTAGTAGTATCGCGCACACGATGATGATGAAAGTAAATAAAAGAGTGAGAACTCTATGTTTGGAACCCAAATCGGCTGGATTTTATCCAGACGTTGATAATTTGCCTCCCAGTGCAGAAAAAATTATTATCAAAGTTGCGGAGTATTGCGGACTTCGCACAATAAAGAAGAGATAGAAAATGAAGATTGGATTTATTTTTCCAAGTAGTGAATACCTACATGATCCCTTCCGAGGAGATCCTCACACACATTTTCAGATTCTTACGGTTCTTGAAGAACATTTTGGTTCTGAAGTTGATGTCTCGTTGATAGATTTAAGAGGTATTAAAAAGAATTTTGCCCTTTATCATATTCCAGAGTGTGATGTTTATTTACACTCTGTCTATACATTAGATTATCATGAGCAGGTATCAATTGTTAATCAATTGAAACAGAAATACCCCAAAGCACTTCATATTGCGGGAGGTCCTCACGTAACAACTTTTCAAGATGAATCTTTAGAGATTTTTGATTCAATTATTCTTGGCGACGGCGAACAATCAATTATTCAAGCGATCAATGATATTCGTGATTTAAAATTAAAACAAAAGTATGCCTCTAAAAGTGTGGATGTTAATGATTATCCATACCCTCTTCGAAAATATTTACCAAAATCAGCAATAGCTAGGCCAGGTTTATTAACACTAAAAAATACACCAGGATATGATAAGATTATTGGTACAACTACGATGTTTAGTCGAGGGTGTCCATATAGTTGTTCGTTTTGTGTATTATCCTCATCAAAACAATATAGTCCTGGTATAAGATTTAGAGATCCAGCCCTTATTATAGATGAGATTGAGTATCTTAAGCGTGAATATGGTGTGAGAGGAATCAGTTTATTGGATGAAATTTGTATGCCTCTCACATTAAGAAAAGCTACTGCTTATTTAGAGGCAATTGGTAGCACAGGAGTAGTGTGGAAAGGACAGTGTCGCGTTGATGGAATTACACCAGAAACTGCGCGATTATCTAAAGCCGCCGGATGTATTACAATGTGTATGGGAGTTGAAAGTGTTTCTCAGAAGTCATTAGACATAATTAATAAAAGAATTAAAATTGAGAGAGCAAGAGAAAGTATAAAGCTTCTTAAGAAGGCAGGAATTGAAACTCGCATCTATATGATTATTGGTCTACCTGGAGAGCCACCGAACATTGTAGAACAAACTTGGTCGTTTATACAAGAGACAAATCCAGATGCTGTATATTTGTCGCTTTTTACAGTTAGACCGGGAACCGCAGTTTATAACAATCCAAAAAAGTTTGGAATTAAAGAGATTAAAACATCATGGGATAATACTATGCATATGCACAGCAGGTACGAAAAAGAGATTCCAACTTTGACCTTTGAGTACGATGAAAATACGCCATGGGGCGAAGGAGAGAAAAGTGAAATAATTGTCAACAATTATTTAAAACTTCAAGATCTTGTTAAGGCGCATGGATATGGACCCGTTGGTTACACCGATAAGGAGAACAAATAATGAATTTTAAATGGCCGCTGATTAATGATAACATCTCGCGAGAAGATAAAGAACACTTAGCAGAATTTATTTTAAACAGTAATCGATTTACTAACGGACCAAAGGTTGCCGAATTTGAAGAAGTTTGGTCTAAGTGGCTTGGCACCAAATATAGTGTTATGGTTGGCTCTGGGGCGTCCGCCAATTATATCACGACTGCCATAGTCAGGGAATTAAAGGGAGCCAGCGGTGAGGTAATTGTGCCCGCTATAGGGTGGATATCAGATGTTTCCTCGATAATAAATACTGGATTTGTGCCGGTATTTGTTGATGTGGCATTGGAAACGATGACGGCTACATACGAAAATATTAAATCCGCAATTAACGAAAATACAAAAGCAATAGTTTTGGTTCATGCTTTGGGATTTAATGGGATCAATGAACGCATTATTAAAATAGCAAAAGACAATGGATTATTATTAATCGAGGATTGCTGTGAAGCGCATGGTGCCAAATACAAAGGAAAAAAAGTTGGTTCTATAGGTGACATGTCATGTTTTTCCTTTTATTTTGGGCATCATATGACCACTATTGAAGGAGGTATGATTTGTACAAATAATGAAGAAATCTATCAATTGGCAAGGATGTTTAGATCGCATGGCATGACTAGAGAGGCGTCGAAAAAGATACAACAAAAATACTATTCTTCTGACTTAAATCCTTTGTTTACGTTTGCAGTTCCAGGATATAATATGAGAAGTGCAGAATTAAATGCTGTTTTGGGACTTAAACAAATCAAAAGATTAGATTTAAATATTCAAATAAGAAAGAAAAATCTACAAATATGGCTGGATAACCTCAATAGTGACAAATACTTTACTAATTATCTGGCTGAAGGAAACAGCAATTTTGCCCTTCCATTGATTATCAATCCTGATACTTTAGGAGGTAGTTTACCGACTGAAAAATTTACACAAGTTACGATTGAAAGAGTGTGCGATGTTTTGGAACAAGAGGGGGTTGAACATAGAATCGGCACAGCCGGTGGCGGCAATCAGACAAGACAGCCCTATCTTAAAAAATATAATTTTAAAACTATAGGTAATCTTGATGTTGCAAACCATATTCATGATAATGGACTATATGTTGGAAACCATCCCGACCTTACAGAGCAACAAATTACAAGCCTATGTGAGAAATTAAATTATGTTTAAGGGCAAGCAGATATTGATTGCGGGCGGCAACGGTCTTATAGGTAAACAGTTGGTGGATCTTCTCTTAGAAAAGGGCTCTATAGTTACAGTGGCAGATTTAAAAGATTCTGACAACCCACAGATTCGCAATCTACAGCTTGACCTTACAAACTATGAGAACTGTTTAGCATCTTGTGATGGAATGGACTATGTTTTTAACTTATTATGTTCCAAGGGCTCTCCCAAAACAATGAAAGAGCGCCCAGCAAGTTGTTTTGTCCCAATGCTGCTTTTTAATACAAACTTAATGCGAGCAGCTAAGGAGCGCGGCGTCAAAAAATATCTCTATACAAGCACTCTCGGTGTCTACGCACCTTCGGAAATTTCTCACGAAGACGACGTATGGCAAACTTATCCATCTAAAAATGATAAATTCGCAGGCTGGGCAAAACGAATGGGTGAGTTGCAAGCCGAAGCGTATCAGATAGAGTATGGCTGGGATGACATCACTATTGTAAGACCGGCAAATACATATGGTCCTTATGATGATTTTGATTCTGATGAAGCCATGGTTGTGCCATCTCTTATAAAAAAGGCTTTAAGTGGAATTAACCCCTTAGTTGTATGGGGTGACGGTTCTAATATTAGAGATTTCATACATAGTAGCGATATTGCAAGGGGGATGATCATTGCTATGGAAAATTCACCAGGACCGCTTCGACCTATAAATCTTGGTAGTGGTACTGGACACTCAATAAAGCAGCTTGTGGAAATAATTTTAAGCAATATTGATAATCCGCCCGATGTTTTCTGGGATAAAGATAAAATAACTGGCGATAAGATGAGAATACTTAATATAGAAAGGGCAAAGGACATGGGATTCGCTCCAACTATTTCTATAGAAGATGGAATAAAAGAAGTAATAGAATGGTATAAGGAGAATAGGCTTGGCAACTAATATTAAAGTCGGCATGATACAGATTAACAATAGTTTTTCTGGTCAAAATTATTTGCCCCTCTCTTTGGGATTTTTATATTCTTATGCCTCTGTTCACGTTTCTGGATTTGACAAATTTGAATTTTTAGATCCGATTTATAAGCGCACCAAAGTTCGAGATGCCGTTGAGCATCTTAAAGACGCCGACATCGCCGCTTTTAGCACATATGTGTGGAATCACAATTTATCTTTAGCAATTGCCAAGCAACTTAAAGTCGTGAATCCTAATTGCTTAATTGTTTTTGGGGGGTGTCACGCTCCAGATAACGAGACAGACAAATATCTTCAAAAATATGATTTTATCGACATTGCTGCAATTGGAGAAGGCGAAAGGGTTTTTGCTGATCTCTTAAATAATTTTCATAACAAGGAATGGAGCAATGTTCCATCGATAACCTATAGAAATGAAAAGGGTAACTTCATAACAAACCCTCAGTGTGAGAGAATTAAGGATATGAATGAAATTCCTTCGCCTTTCTTGGAAGGTTATTTTGACAATCTAATCAAAAATAATCCTAGTGAAAAGTGGATAGGTTTATGGGAGACAAATCGAGGGTGTCCTTTTTCATGTGCATATTGTGACTGGGGTGTAGGGTTCAAAAAGAAGGTTCAAAAATACAGCTTAGAAGATCGTTTATTTTTGGAAGCAGATTGGTTTTCTAAAAATAAGATAGAATTTATATTCTGTTGTGATGCAAATTTTGGAATGTATAAAGATCGCGACTACTCTATCACCAAAAGATTTGCTGATAACAAAAAGAAGTTTGGATATCCACATGCCCTATCTGTGCAAAATACAAAAAATAACTCTGCCTCTTCTTACGAAGTGCAGAAACTTTTAGCAACTTCCGGCTTATCAAAGGGTGTTTTGATTGCGTTTGAGTCTGTTCACAAGCCTACGCTAAAAGCCATTAAACGACACAACATAAAGCTAGATCACTTTTTTGAACTTCAAAGAAAATTTACACATGACGGTATCAAAACTTTTTCCGATTTGATATTAGGTCTGCCTAAAGAGACATATGAAAGCTTTATAGAAGGAACTGTCAATTTGATTGAAAGAGGGCAGCACAATAGGATTCAGTTCAATAATCTATCAATACTTCCTAATACAGAAATGGCCAACCCAGAGTATATGGAAAAGTATCAAATACAAGTTGTTGAGTCTGACATCATAAATATCCATGGAACTCTAGAGACAGAAGAAGTTTCTGAATCCCAACAAATGGTGGTCGGAACAAAAACCATGAATGGTGAGGATTGGGTAAGGGCTCGTTATTTTGCCTCAATAGTCGGTTTTTTGTATTTTAACAAAATATTCCAGATTCCTATCACTATAGCAAATTCAGTTTTTGATGTTGACTACAGAGTAATATTCGATGCCTTCATGAACTTTGATTTTGATTCTGATTCTGCACTTTGCAAGATACAAAAAAGATTTTATCAACATGCAAAAGACATGCAGTTGGGCGGTCCTGAATTTTGCCCTTCTAAAGAGTGGCTTAATATTTATTGGCCCCCTGATGAGTTAGCTTTTATTGAAGTGGTAACGGGTGGAGAAATTGAAGAGTTCTATAATGATGCTAAAAATATTTTGTGCGAAGCTTTAAGACAGAACGGCGTCGAAGACAGCGAAGAAATAATTGATCAGGCAGTTCTCTTAAATAAGTCTCTTATCAAACTTCCAAATAAAAATGATAAGCTAGAAATCGTATTGGACTATAATATTTTAGAAATATATGATACTATTATGAGTGGTAATAAAGCTCGTTTGTTGAAAGGAGACTATACTCATTTTATTGATCGAACGGTGGATACATGGAATTCCTGGGAAGAATGGTGTGAGAAGGTTGTCTGGTGGTGTAATAAAAAGGGTGCATACCTATATGAGTGTACGGTTGGTGACAGTAATATTAAAGTTGATATAGAGGGGTCCGAAAGAAATCCTTTCGGAAATGATGCAAGATATCAATAAAAACATATTAGTTACTGCATCGAGCAAGGGCTTGGGATTAGCAATTGCACAAAAATTTTCAGAAAACGGCTATGGAGTTATTATTCACGGCAGGAACACAGAAAAAATTGAACTTGCAAGAAGGAAAGTTGATAATGTCATTTGTACCATTAAAGGAGATCTCAGGGATCAGGATACAATTGAGCAATTGACACGTTCTTCAGATTTGCACAATATTTGTGTTCTGGTCAATAATGCTGCGATTCCCTGTTATGGGCAACCACTTCAGGAAATGACAGAAGAACAGATTAATTTAAGCCTATCGGTGAACCTTATCTCTCCAATTATTTTAACTAATAAAATTTACCCGATAATATCTAGAAATTCGCCTGGAGCAATTATTAATATCAATTCAATTGTGGGAATAGAACCTAAAATGTTACGAAGCATACATTCTGCAACTAAGTGGGGTTTACGAGGATTCTCACAAAGTTTAAGATTAGAAGCTTCTGAGAACAATATTCGGGTGTTTAATGTTTATCCCACTAGAATTAAAACAGTGTCGGAATATACATATGGACTTGAGCCATCATTTGTCGCCTCTAAAATTTATGAAGAATATGAAACGAATTCTTATAACTATGAGCTAGTCATCGATGGAAGACCAGAAGAATTTAAACCAAAAGAGACATGTGATGTCTAAGAAAATATTAATATGCGGAGCCAATGGATTTATTGGCAAGAATGTTTTAGAGAGATTCTATAACAAAAAAGAATATGTAATAAGAGCCACCCACTTTAAATCAGAGCCAGATAATAAATTTAATGTTGAGTGGGTACGGGCGGACTTACGAGAGCAAGCCGATGTAAAAAGAGTCATGAGAGGTGTGGATATAGTTTTACAATTCGCAGCAACCACCACGGGTGCAAAAGATATTACATCAAAACCATATATTCATGTAACCAATAATGCTGTAATGAACTCGCTTTTGTTCAGAGAGGCGTTTGAACAGGAAGTAGAGCATTTTATATTTCCTAGTTGCACCATCATGTATCAAAAATCAGAAACGGCTGTTAAGGAAACAGACTTCAATCCCTCTGATGAGATTTTACCTTTTTACTATGGTCCAGGTCATACGAAGGTATATCTTGAAAATATGTGTAAATTTTATGCTAATCTAGGTAAAACAAAATTTACTGCAATTCGTCATTCAAACATTTACGGTCCACACGATAAATATGATTTAGAAAAATCACATGTCTTTGGCGCGACAATCACCAAAGTCATGACCTCCAAGGACGGTACAGTAAGAGTCTGGGGTTCTGGAGAAGAGGCAAGAGACTTATTGTATATTGCCGATCTGTTAAACTTTATCGATGCTACAGTGGCAAAACAAGAAAATAATTTTGAACTATTTAATGTAGGACTCGGACAAGGCGTAAAGATAAAAGACTTGGTACACAAGATTGTCGAACTTTCAGATAAAACATTAGAAGTTGTACATGATTTATCTAAACCAACTATTCCAACATCGCTTTTTTTAGACTGCTCTTACGCTAAAGAAAAATTAGGGTGGCAACCATTATATACACTAGAAGAAGGAATTGAAGCCACATTACAGTGGTATAAGGAAAATATAAAATGACACAACATGCACTAAAGAAAACATCTAAAGAACGTTCTCCATTAACAGAAGAACAAATTTTATTTTATAGAGAAAATGGTTATTTAATAGTTAACGATGTATTCACTGCCGAAGAAGCACGCACATACAATCAATATATAAGAAGACATGCAAATAGAGATTTTGCGGCAATTATAAATCCAGACCGATATGAAGATCTACACACCCAAGATGAAAGAGTTAAGTCAGATCTAACCATAGAAGAAATTCAAGAAACTGTTGAATTTTCACAATATGTTATGAAACACCCTGATATAGTTGCAATATTAGAACGTTTACAAGAAAAAGAAGTTATAGGACTAAGTAGCCAATTTATTTTTAAGGAAGCCCTTTCTTCGTATTCCTCCCAAGCATGGCTACCCCATCAAGACGGGTGGTACCCAGGAGATAAAAAGGGTGAATATATTACAATCAATTGGTTTTTAAGAGATACAGATGTGGAAAATGGAACGATATACGTATATCCTGGCAGCAATAAAGTGGGCTTACAGGACGCATCTCCTCGAAAAAGTTTTAGAGAAGATCCAGGCTCAAACCCAGGAAGCGACTGCGAGATTCCAGAAGAATATCTTGATAAAAAGACAGACGTTATAATTCCGGGTAATTCTGTTGTGATTCTACATGGTCATTGTATCCATGGCTCTTATCCAAACAATTCCAACAGATCTAGACCATGGTATTCTTGCTGTTATATCACCAAAGGTGAGGACTATCTTGTAGGCAAAAATGCAAAAAGAAAAGAAATACATTTAAAGAAGGATAAGCGGTTATGATTTTTAAAAAAAACAAAAGCCAGAAAATTAAAGAGCAGATTCGGATGGACGATTTGGTAAAACAATATGGCACTTCTGCATTTATGTACACTCAGTACCCTCATAAGAGATTTTGGTCACTTACACATCAAGACAAAGAGCCTAGAGATGTGCTAAAATCACTTGCTAAAGAGTCAAATGCACAGCGTGCCCTATTGTATATACATATTCCATATTGCCAACAACTTTGCTACTTTTGTACTTGTCACATGTCGATTACAAAGAGCTATAATAAGGTAAAAGATTATTTAAATATTTTGTATAAAGAGATTGATTTGTTTGCACAATTTATAAATGATAATAATATAGCCTTGTTTATTAAGGAAGTGCATCTTGGAGGAGGCTCGCCTACCTTTATTGAGGAGCCTGAGTTTGATATTTTATGCGATAAGTTGAGCAAATTCGTTAATTTACACGATCTGGATGAATTCGCAATTGAGGTAGATCCGCGCAGAGTAAAAAGGGAACGATTAAGATATTATCACAAAAAGGGAATAAATAGAATCTCTTTAGGAATACAAGACTTTGATTTAAAGGTTCAGAAAGCAATAAATAGAGTACAGCCCCCAGAACTGATTGATAACCTACTCACGCCAGAAATCAAAAACTTGTTTCCAAACGGTGTTAATTTTGATATTATATGTGGCTTACCACATCAGACTCCTGATACGATACGCAGGACTGCGGAAGAGTGTCTAAGGCTTGGTCCAGATCGCATATGTTTGAACTTCTTACACTATTCGCCACAGTTTGCCCCCCACCAGAAACTCATGATGGATGGAAAGGACTCTCGCCCCAATAGACTGCCTGACTTCTCTGAAAGAAAGATATTGTTTGAAGAGGCACTTGGGGTATTACAAACAGGGAACTATGTTCGCACTGGATACGATCATTTTGCCAAGTCAACCGATAAAGTGGTCGAAGCTATGAAAGAACAAAAGATGCACTGGAATTCACTTGGCGTCACACCAGGAGAATATACCAATATAATTGGTTTTGGTATAAGCAGTGAGAGCACAATATCCAATAATTATTTTCAAAATTATTATGATATGGAAGATTACGTGAGCGCTGTCGAAAAGGGAATTTTCCCAGTTTATCGCGGACATGCTCTGACTAATGACGATCTTATTCGTAAAGACGTTATTCAAAAATTACGCAATTATTTTGAAGTAGACATTAAAAGACTGGAATTGGAGCATGATATATCTTTTGCTCAATATTTTCATGATGAATTAAGCGATTTAAAAGTGCTTGACAAAGATGGTATTATAAGCTTTACAGATGACGCCATTCACTTAAGCGAATTTGGTCGGCGGTTCACTAATATTGTGTGTCGAGTATTCGATACATATTACTCAGGCAAATTGCTCCAACAAGATTTGGGACACAGAACTTTAGACACACATGAAAAGAGTATTTAGCGAATAAACTATGACCACAATTACGCAAGATGTAGAACATAGCAATGAAACAAAGGATATTTTTATATCTGAAATTGATAGATTGTTTGATAGAAATAGCTGCAAGAATATTCTTTTAGTGCAGCCGCTGCCATTAAATACGGAACATCTTGAAATAAGGCAAATTAAAAATAAAAGATATTATACATGGCAACCTTATGGGCTAGCTGTATTATGTACTAATCTGAAAAATAGAGGTTATAACGTAAACATTTTGGATCTAAATTATGAAATTTTAAACAAATTGAGCAATGATACTATAAACATTGATGATGAGGCATGCGGAGAGATCGCAGCGTCTCTTTGGCGTTCTACACTAAAACAAAAAATAGAAACCTTCCAGCCAGATTTGATAGGTCTTACGTGTATGTTCACGATGGGTCATGAAATGATTATTAGAACATCAGATTACATAAAAGAGGAGTGTCCAAAGCTCCCAATTATTGCGGGCGGCGTTCATATTACAAATGCGCCTGAATATTTTTTACGAGAGGCACCAAATATTGATTTTGTTGGTTTATATGAGGGAGACGAAAGTTTCTGTGACTTTATTGATGTTGTTAACGGAAAGTCAAGCGCTAATTCCCTTAGTCAGATTGCTATTTTAAAAGATATGAAATATTATTCTATATCTAAAAGGGCACCCCCAAACTCTTATCAAATTAATGCCAAACCTGATTATGATGAATTAGAAATTGGCAATTATAGTCAGTTGGGCGAGGTGGGTTCTTATAGATCATGGCTTCAAAAAGACACCCGTTCAGCTTCTGTATTATCGAATAGAGGATGTCGAGCAAGATGTTCGTTTTGTAGTGTGAGAAACTTTAATGGACAAAGTGTTCGCTCAAGAGAAGTCAATACAGTTGTTGACGAAATCATTGATTTAAATCAAAAATATGACATTGGTCACGTCACTTGGATTGATGACGATTTATTGTGGAAAACGAATAGAACATTAGACTTGTTTAATACGTTGGCAGATAAAAATTTAGACTTAACTTGGTGTGCCTCGAATGGAATAATAACATCAGCCGCCGCAAAGAATCCAGAACTAATTGAAGCCGCTTCGAGATCTGGATGTATCGGGCTTACATTTGGCTTAGAAACTGGCAATGATGATATATTAAAAACAGTGCACAAGCCGTCAAGAGTGAGACATTATTACAAAGTTGGGGAACTGATGGATAAATATCCTCAAATATTTACAAGAGGATTTTTAATAATAGGATTTCCCAATGAAACATTGGGACAAATTTTGGAAACTGTTAAAATGTCACAAAGAGTCGGCTTAGACTGGTATGGCGTACAATTACTTTCACCATTACCATCAACAGAAATTTATGATCAGATGGTACAACTAGGCATCATCGAAGACTCAACAATAAAAAGGAATAAAGATAAAGATAAGGATAGCTCCAAGCTTTTTGTTGTCAGACATACAAATAATCAAAGAATTAAAGAAAAGGCTCAGAAAAAGCAGGCTAATAATTTTGTTAACCCATTCGATGTATACGAACTAAACAAAGTTCCAACAAGAGAAGAGTTGCATGATATTTGGTTACTTGTAGATTATTGGATTAATTATGAACCAATATTACAGATGAACGAAGAGGCAAAATTAAATAAAAAAAGAGCAATATTAATAGACATATGTGATCGAATGACTTATAACAATCCAATTGCCAACTTATTTCTTGGCATAGTGGAAGAAAAATTAGGTAACGAAAAAGATGCGATTGTTAGAAGATCCAAAGCTATGAAGTTTTTAGCTGAGTCCGATTATTGGAAAAAACAATTTTCTGCTTTAAATTTATTTAATTTGGTTGAAACATATAATATAGATGAACAACAGTGCCAAAATGCAATCTGATAACCAAAAAAAAGCTCTTATAACTGGAATTACAGGAATGGTTGGTTCTCATTTAGCAGATTATTTGCTTGATAACACTGACTGGAAGATATACGGGCTAGTACGATGGAATGATCGTATGGATAACATTGAACACTTGATGCACCAGATTAATAATAAAAACAATATTGAACTGGTGTATGGAGATATTAATGATTTAAGTTCTCTATTATCCATATTTGAAAAAACAAGACCAGATTATGTATTTCATTTGGCGGCTCAAAGCTATCCAAAAACCAGCTTTGATTCACCTTTAGAAACATTAGAAACCAATATTATAGGAACAGCAAAGGTTTTAGATGCCATTAAAAAATTAAATTTAGATCCTATAATTCATGTTTGTGCTTCGTCGGAAGTTTTTGGAAGAGTGCCAAAAGAATATTTACCAATTCATGAAGAGGTGGGCTTCCACCCAGCTTCTCCATATGCTATATCGAAAGTGGGCACCGATTTAATTGGAAGGTTCTATGCAGAGGCGTATGGAATGACGGTTATGACAACTAGAATGTTTACTCATACTGGACCTCGTAGGGGAGATGTTTTTGCCGAATCTACCTTTGCAAAACAAATTGCCATGATTGAGGCAAAAATGTTACCACCAGTGGTAGAGGTTGGGAATCTAGACTCTTTAAGAACGTGGTCTGATGTTAGAGATGCGGTCAGAGCATATTATATGCTTGTTACAAAAAACCCTATTGCTGGTGAGTATTATAATATTGGGGGTGCTTTTTCCTGTACAGTCGGAGATATGTTAAAATATCTTATAAGCCTTTCTACTGTTAACAACATAGAGATCCACACAGATCCTGAGCGACTTAGACCCATTGATGCGGATCTTCAAGTACCAGATACATCAAAATTTGAAAAACATACGGGATGGAAGCCAGAAGTCCCATTTGAAACAACTATGAAAGATCTTCTTGAGTATTGGAGAGAGCAAGTTAGAAACGGCAAAAAGTTTTTAAAGAGGTAATGTGTGTCAAACAGGATACTTGTAATTGGAGATTCTTGTAAAGATGTGTTTAAATATGGCACATGTAATCGTTTGAGCCCCGAAGCTCCAGTACCGATTTTCAATTTAATTAGTTCAACTGAAAATGGGGGAATGGCGGCTAATGTTAAAAACAATATTGCGTCATTGGGCTGTAATGTAGATATCTGTACAAATAGGGGCTGGGAATCAATAACAAAAACAAGATTAATTGATTTAAGGACGAACCATATGTTTATGAGACTTGATTGCAATGAAGACAAATATAGAAAAATTACTAAAAACACTTTAAAAAATATTGATTATAATTCATATGACTGTGTTGTCATATCTGATTATAATAAAGGAGTTTTGTCCGAAGAGAATATTAAATATATCTCACAGCAACATCCATTGGTTTTTCTGGATACCAAAAAGATAATAGGAGACTTTTGCAACGATATTTTTACTATAAAAATAAACATTCATGAATATCAAGCTTCTAAACAAAACATAAATGCCGAACTAGAAGATAAAATAATCGTGACTCTCGGACACAAGGGGTGCCGATACAGGGGCGTAGTATATCCAGTGCCAAAAACTGAAGTAAAAGATGTCTCAGGCGCTGGAGATACTTTTTTAGCAGCATTGGCAGTTGAATATTCTAGATCCGCTTCTATAGAAAAAGCGATCATTTTTGCCAACGAATGCGCCACAAAGGTTGTGCAAAAAAGAGGTGTAAGCATTATATGAAAATCGTTTGGACCAATGGATGTTTTGATGTTTTGCATAGAGGGCACATAGAGCTATTTAAATATGCTAAATCTTTGGGCAATAAACTAATTATAGGTATTGACTCTGATGAAAAAGTTAAGCAGGATAAGGGAAAGGGCAGACCTATAAATTGTGTTGAAGATAGAAAATATGTCCTTGAATCAATATCCGCTATTGATGAAGTGTTGGTGTTTGAGTCAACAAAAGAATTAGAAAATTTGATTAAAGAGACAAAACCAGATATAATGGTAATAGGCTCCGACTGGAAAAACAAAACAGTTGTTGGTCAACAATATGCTGGAAAATTATTGTTTTTTGATAGAATAGGAAGCTATTCAACCACAGATATAATAAAACAAAAGGAGATATAATGTCTGACACTAAAAAATTTAAACTTTCAAATCAAGCCATAGGAGCTTTGATGATGGCTCTACAGAGATCCCTCTTAGAGCAAAGTGATATTGTGCCAGTTTTAGAGGCATGGGAGCTTGCGGATAGTCCAAATGGGCTGGTAGTAGGAAATCCTCCGGTGATACATAATGCAAATATTGATGATGAAACATCTGAAAGCGACGTATTCGATGCCTGGATTGACGCAATTGACGATAAAGCACCTTGGCAATAAACTAATATATAATGCCAAAATATGTTTATCAATGTTTGGACTGCGAAGCGCTATTTGAAGTTGCTCATTCGTTTAAAGAGGTGATTGAGACTTGTTCACAATTAGACGAACACTGCGAGTGTGATCCTCAGACTAAGGTTGTTCGCATTCCGCAGAATATTAATTTCATGAACAAACAAGAAAAAAAGACTCGCGTAGGACAAGTTGTTGATGAATTTATTAAGAATACTAAAAAAGAAGTGAGTTCTTATAAAGAAGAGGTATTGAATTGGAATCCGAAAAAATAGAGTTGATAGCTATCATATCATTGTTTATTTCGCTAGCGCTCAATGGTTTGTTGGTGTGGTATGCAGTCAAGGTGTTACAAAAGCTGTCTTATGTGTATGATAATATAAGCGCATTACAGGATATCAATAGTTCTTTTATAGACCATATAGAGTCCGTGCACGCCATGGAGATGTATTATGGCGATCCCACGCTCATGAATTTAATAAAACATTCGAAACTTATTGTCGAACAATATGAAACTTTTAATGAAATATTAGAAGACCTGTCGGAAGGCACAATAAGTATGCAAGAAGATACAGTAGAAGAAACACAAGAGGAAGCAGATGCCGAGAAAGAGATCGGGTAAACATTATTTTACCAAAGATCATGAAAATGCTATAATTCAATATGTAGCCACAGATGATCAAAGATTAAGAACCCAATTATATATTGAATATATTGGACCCGCATTTAATGAGATGGTTGATAAGATTGTCTACACATACAAATTTACAAACTTGCCCAATATTGATTCGTTAAAAGACGAATGCAAAGTTTGGCTGACAACCATATTAGACAAGTATGATCCAAATAAGGGCTCCAAAGCTTTTTCATATTTTAGTGTAATTACAAAAAATTGGTTTATTCACAAGGTTAAAAAAAACGCAAAAAGGGCTAGAACGGAAGTGTTGTATGACGAACTACCAAAGGATATAGAGAGCGAGCGTCTTGTAACTACTAACCAATATCACAGGCAAAGAGAGGAAAAAGAATTTTGGATGTCACTCTGGGTTGAAATTGATAATTGGGATACTGGCAATTTAAAAGAAAATGAACAAAAGGTTTTAGAGGCTGTAAAAATACTTTTGAACTCTATTGACGAAGATGAAATGATATATAACAAAAAGGCTATATATCTCTATCTTAGAGAATTGACTGGGCTAAATACGAAACAGGTTGTCAATAACTTAAATAAATTACGAATTAGATATCGCATATTTAAGAAAAACTGGGTAAACGGAAAAATATAATACTTGGGGCTTCTAATTACTGTGGAGTGCGAATATTATGAAAAAAATAGACAACTATCTTGAAGAAACAATCGACAACATACGCAAGGATCGCGAGATAACGAAAGATCTACTTAATGATCTAATTGTGTATTTAAGTGCTGATGAAGCACGACATAGAGAAGTCGGTCAAGTAGCTGCCAAGTACGTTGAAACCTTACAGCGGTCTAATGAACAACTTGTTAAGGTTGTAACATTGTTGCAAAAGAAACAAGGTGGCACTACAGATTTATCCGATTTGGATAAAACAGAAATCTTCGATCTGCTTAGTGAGGAGAAATACAAGTGACCACCGACGCGAGCCTTATAGAGTTTTTATTAAATGATGACACTTCACAAGCTTATGGCAATTATACAAACTATAATATAACAGACCTTTCTATCGACGGAATATTACAAAGAAACACTGTTCAAGAGCATGTTAAACAGGCATTCACCCACAATGGCGTTGGATATCGAGCATTTATTCTGGACTACCAAGATACAGGACTACAGAATACAACGACAGGCGGCACCAGCCCCGGCAACCAAAGGGTTCCTCCTGGTTCAGTGGCTGCGCCTCTTGATGGTATCTCGGGAGAATTCACGAATGCCCTCAAGGAGCTTGGATATGAAGAAGAAGATTCGTATATAGAATCCTTGTCACAAGTTAATTTTTTAAACAATGTTAAAGCGTGGGTATGGATACCTTTAAGAATGGGTTGGCCAGGGCGGCCACAAGTTATTAAGACGGATTTCGGTCCAAAAATAAAAAATATTGATCTATATCAAACTTGTAATATATATAAAAAATCGCTACCCCCTCCTGGTTCGCTTGTTATAGTCGATTATGAAAATCGAGAAACGAGTGCTGGGTGTACTTTAAAAGAAGTTATTTGTGATGATGCCACTTTTTGCCGGATTATCATGGGGGAACTTGGTGGTACGGTAAATGAGCGTGAGTCCGCCACTTATTTCGCAGTCGCAGCGGGCGTTGAGGAGCCCTCTATTGTGGTTCCAGAAGGAGATGTACTTCCTCTGTTTGGGCCCCAAGCTGCGGCATCGCCGGAATTAATTCAAACTTTAGCGGGATATTATGATAATGATATACCCGACTATGTTCCCGGCAAGGAAACTCATCATCTACAACCCTATAGTGGAGCCCCTGGCATTGAGAAACTTCATCCTGACTTCATAGACTATATAAAGGCGTTTTTCTGGCAGGCATGGAATAATTCAAAAATAGAAATGGAAATAACTAGCACATACCGCACTTACCAACAACAACAAGTTCTATATGATGAGTATCAGCGAAAACTGGCTCTTCCTGAAACCGACCCAGAGTCTTGCGACTACGTAGACCCGGTTTCGGGCGAGGAAAACAAGTGCCTGCCAGCCTCGCACCCTGATAAAGTAAGTTATCACGGCATTGGTATGGCATTGGATTTTTCGCCCATAGTGGCAAACGGCTCCAGACTCAACGTGAGCAACTCCAAGCAAGAGTGGATTAATTCCGGGATTCCTTCAATAGCGCAGATTGCGAATCTTAGGTGGGGAGGAGATTGGGGATCCTGGAATATCGAAGGATCTGGCTGGGATCCAATACATGTTCAGTTTAGTAATGTAGTCTCTGACGCTGTGAAACAAAAAATCGATGCTCTAATGAAGAGGGGATACGCGCTCAATGCTCCTGAGTTATCTCTTGAACAGTTAGGTGTTAAGCTAGTATAATATCATGTCACAAATACCAAGATTACAAAGACCCTCTATAACTCCAAAAGTTTCTAGTGTTGGCATGGCACAAAACGAAGGACCACTGGCAGGCGGCGAATCAATAGCGAGTCTAGACGACTATAAAATCACAGATGGAGTCTTCGTTTTATATTATAAGGGTGGTAGACTTGGTACTGCATATAGCCTAGTCACAATTAACGGACACAGCGTTGTAAAAGAAGTCGCTGTATATTTGATTGCCATGATAGAGGCAGCAAACGAAGAAGGCATTGACTTGCGCGTCACTAGCGGCTTTCGCACAATGCAAGAACAACAAACATTATTTAATCACAGCCAAGGCACAAACTCAGTTTTAGTTTCTAAGCCTGGGTTTGCTTCTCATCAAACTGGAATTGCTGTAGATTTTAATATTTATAACAAACAAGGTAAAGTTTATGAATGGCTTGTAAAAAATGCTTATCGATTTGGATTTATTAGAACTATTCCTAATGAAAGATGGCATTGGGAATACTGGGGAGACTGGACAGAGCAGACAAGACCAGACTGGGCTGGTGGACCCCTTGGAGGAACAAATAGACTAAAACACAGGCAGCTATCTATGTTTTCAAAAGTTTCAAGGATCCATGCTTGTGGGGATAGGAAGTTTGGTGGCAATTTTGTAATGCGCGAATCCGATTGGTGGACCTCTCACGGTGCCTCTGGAAAACACACGGATGCACTGACTGATGGTGCCACTAATTCTTGGATTGGGTTTTCTGGTGAATATTTGCCCGTTAAGTTGGATCGCGAAAGTCCTTATTGGGACAAACAAAACTTTTAACTATTAACTATTTACTATTATGTCGAAAAGTGAAAAATATGTGAATCAACCTAAGAACTTCGCTCCACTAAAGGTTGCGGAGAAGAGCGATCCACGTTGGCAGGAAGGCACACAAGGAAGAGGTTTATTCTGCGACGACATGCTTGAGCCTTATCCAATGCTCAATAAAACAGTGGGCGACGAGATTGTCAATAAGGGAAATTCTTGGATAAGGTTAGGAAGAGATCGTTATGCCGGAAAATCCTCTGGCTACGGTGGCGGTGGCGCAACTCAAGCAAGCGCAATTGACATATGTGTTGGAATGGGCACAGGCGAACCCGCCGAAAAGGTAGATCCGAATTTTAAAGGAGACGCTGCTCGTATATACATTTCTCAAAGATGTGATATTGATACCGCTTTTAATCTAATAACTCCTAACGAAACAAGCGAAAAACACTGGAGCGGTCATGGCCAGTCTCGCACTCGGGGCTGGTCAGATATTGGATATCCTGAAAATCAATCGGCAATTGGTATCAAAGCAGATTCGATTCGCGTTATTGGAGCAAACGGTATTAAACTTATAACCAGACAGCACAATCAGGATAGTCGCGGTGGCACAGCGGCATTTAGTGGTATTGAGTTAGTTGCTGGTAATGACGAGAGCGAATTACAATATATGGTCAAGGGCGAAAATTTATCTGATGCGCTCTCTAAACTGGAAGAGAGAGTCGCAGCGGTTAGCGCTTTTGTTTTTGAGTTTCTTGCTGCACAGATAAAGGTTAATGGAAGACTTGCTATGCACAGCCACGCCATCCAGATCGGTCCAGCCACCATCCCCACTACTCCCTCGCTATCACTTCCTGGAGCATGTCTCGATGCAGCAATGGATGAAGCCGAAGCCCTAGTAGATAACTTCAAAGAAAGAATGAATTTACAGTTTAATTGGCACCAACAATACTTGTCACAGATATCTCCTAATTATATTCTAAGCAAGTACAATAAGGTGAATTAAATGCTTGACAACTGGCACAACCATGATGAATGTAGCCCCTGGCGCGAGGAAGACAGCTATTATATTGTTGTCGATAGCGAGTATGAAAGCCCCGGCTATCAAAAAGAATATAGGCTCAACCTAGCCAAATACGACGGGATCGTAAAACTGCTACAATTTTATGGCAAGCTATCGCCTCCCGTGCTAGACACTACCGAACTTTTTGACAATTCAGAAACACCAGACTATTTTGTAAGTTATAAGCCTTGTGTTTTAATGAAAGTATTAGTTAAGGTTCCACAATCTATCTTTGATCAAGTAGACGACGATGTTAGCGCTTGTGATATTATTAGACCAGAAGAAGGTTATCTAGAAGCATCTATATCGGTTTATGACTATGCGGCACAAATAGAGTTTGTTGTTGATATTATCGAATCATATCTTCCGGCTCTTGCAAGATCTTCTAAATTTATTTCAAATATTAATATTCTCGCTGAGCTAAAAAGGCTGCGGCGTGCCAGTAACATAATTAATAGATATTTGAATAGAAATCGCATTATGCAACAGCGATCCCAGTTCGAAGCTTGTGAGCCTGAAATTGATAGACGATTAATAATTGGTTATACCTATGAATATAAAGGGATATATGCATTAATTGAAGGAGAACAACACACAATAGGATATGACTGTTTTATTAACAATGATGTAATAAATCATTTAACAACTGCCAATTATTTATTGCACCTTGATGCTATGCACGAACACCTAATGCAACGAGATATTAATACTTTTAATATTTTTGCATTTTTAACACGTTTTACATTGCCAACTCCGGTAATACGAGATAAAGAAAAGCGGACTGATGGACTTTCTTTATACGCAGATAAGGGAATTAGTTTTGGTTTTGCCGATTTAGCGAAACTAATATCGCTTGATATAGATATTAATCTTTGTAAGTCTGATGAAGAATTGGCTGAAGAAGATCGACTATTTAACCTTGATCCCGAAACAAGGCGCAATTTGCGAGACTCGGCAAGTCAACTTAAGAAACTTAAAGGTGACATGTCGCTATCATCTGAAAACGTCCAAAGCTTAACGGAAAAATTCAAAAACATAGGTGGAGATGTCCCGCTGGATTCCACAGTGGGAAAAGAGGCACTACGGACATTGTATGGCGATGTACTGTCAAAAATTGATATTGCATGCATGGTTAATGAGGCGTTACAGTGTTACATTGATAGAACGATATCATTAGTGGGAGAAAGCATTGTTGAGGGTGACGAAGATTTAGGAGAACTTATCGATGTTTCTCTCTCATTGGGAAAAATGGTAAATGCCCGCTGCGGATTTGAAAAATGCAATTTCTCCCCAGATATTGATATATCAGTTGGGTTTCCAATATTCCAAGGCATACAGATACCAGATAATTTTCCAACATTAGATTATTTGGCAGAGATTATTGAAAAAGCTATAGAACAGTTATACGCCGCATTAGTAAAGGCGCTATCGGATGCAATATTGCGAATTCTACAAAATTCTTGTGAAGTTATATTTGATGATGCTCTGGGCGAAGGAATCGGTGCAGCAGCAGTCAAAGCGGGTTTTCAAGATTGGCTTGGAGAAAGCATCGGGGTAAGTTTCGAAGATTTAAATGATCCAAAAGCGTGGGGAGACGCATTAACGTCTGCTGGTGGAACTGGATTTATTGGCGCTGTAGGCAATATGGTTTCTCGGGGCATTTCATCTGGATTGGCTGTATATGAAGATACTGGCGTGGCTCTTAACTTGCCAACTTCAGAAAAGGGGTGGGCAGTCGAAGAAGTCCTCGTATCGCCCGAGGCAATGACTGGATTTTTATCTGATTTAAGGAACGCTACCTCGGCAGTCACTGCTGTAACCTCTCCCGATGAACAAATATTGTTATATCAGGGCACAGCGTCGGAAGAAACGTTGACAGTAGCATACAAGTGTCTCAAAGCACAAAACCCAGCTTTTGGTTCTTTGTTTAAGGATAAATATGAGTTTGCCGACATGTTTTCATCTATGGGCAGAATGATAAAGCCAGAGTTTCTAGAATACGCTCCAGACCCAGCCAAAACGCCACCAAAAGATTTTTGTCATTTGGGAGATGGGACAGACGCGACAATTTTGCGAGAAGCGCTTCTGGCAGAAAAAGACTCGCAACTCACTCAAGACGAGATAGCCGAAATCATTAACAAAGAAGTCGAACATAATACAGAAAAAATTCGTACATTGTATAACACATTAAAAACGATTATGAATGGTACGATGGCTCCGTCCTTTCCATCTCTATTTGGTCAAAGCGACTCTTTAATACCGGAACTGCCACCTGCTATGAAGGAGGTAATCGCTACAGCTATTGAAGGACCGCTTGGTGTAGCAATGAGCAATTTTAACTATGAAGTGGCTCGGTATCCTAATATTTATGAGAGGCTTTATGCAGACGAGTATGGGTGGACTCCCAATGAACTTTTCGGAGCCGCGTTCAAGGCAACATCGAAATGCAACCTCCCCGGCGATCCTGGCGATCTTTCGGATCGAGATTATACCATCGGATATGATATAATAAACAACCAACCACCCATCGCTTCAGCCGTGTCAGAAAGAATTGAAGGCGACGTTTTTGAATACGATTTTGGTAAGGATGTAGATGTCGGCGGATCGCCGGGTGCTACGACCTCAGACCACGCCAGGAAGTACGGTGATATGAATATAGATGAGAACGGGGTATTTTATATTTTATCGGATAATACAGCAGGCGAAGACGACTCTGTATTTGAGCAAATGCTCCAGGACACTGGATTTGATAATGACGGCATGCCAGTTGTTCTCAAGAAACACCCATCGTACAATCGATATGCCGACGCCATCTTCGCCGGTTTCCAAGCGGAGGGTGTTCCCGATTATCGAGCCGAATTTCTCGATGCGTATGTATCAGATTGGTACTTCCCCCTCCAATGGGTTGAGCTAATTGACAGAATTGATGGGAGCTATGTTACGGATCTCACCCCCGAAGACCTGGAGTTAGAGTCAAATGCTACGGAAATGACATTCCCAGATCGCGCCTATAACTACTATCCAAGTGGAATCCGCGTCTCACAGTACTCGGATCCGAGTGTAGAGTGGAACATTGGCTGGGAGACATATGGAAATAAGGGTAAATACATTAAAATGCAAGTTCAGAAAATAACATATGAGGTGACCGCAGGAGAGCAGACACCAGTTGTCCGCAGTTCTGGGTTTAGTGACAAACTAGTTAAGGTCCATCGCAGATCTGCTGGAGCCAGCGTGGTGGATTATAAAGACGAAGCATATAATATTTCTTCGAGCCCTAATTTTTTGGGAAGAAAAGTAGCGACCGGCAAACTTGCATATAGGCGATTTTCTACACTTGGTGACACCCCAGCGCTGCGTATGATTAATTTAAACAACTTGTCGGATGACATTCTTGGTATTACGCTTTCCGGGCTGGGCGGACTTGTTCTTCAAAGTAATTTTTCCGTCCTAACGGCGTTTGCAGAAGTGATCGGCGGTGCCATGGGCACCGACTTCACCCGAGACTACGGACTGGAACGCCAGCTTGCTGAAAATGTGATAGATGACATAACTGTAGATATCTTTGATCAATTCGCACGACACATCGGTGATGGAAAGTACTCCATTGATCCCGACCCGCTCGCCACCGAGGACTGGACCACCCTGGGCAACGAGAGTGGGATGGGGGAAACGAGCTTTGATACAATAACACCTACTTACCCTGCTGCGGATATTCTTGGATACGAGGAGCTTAAATCTTTTGCAACAGATTTATCAACAGGGCTACTTTCTCTAACAACGAAAACCGAGTCAGAACAACGACCTATTCTGGGTAGCTACCCTTCGTCTGCTACAGAGCAAGAAATATTTTGCGACAACATAAGCCCTGGACGAAGAGCGAGCGCAATCGTGTCCACCATATTACTGACACGTCTGTTTATTGTAGAACAAGCAATGATCGCTATTCATATATGCAATGCATTTGATCTATCCTTTATGGATAGTGAATTATTTGTATCATCTGTATATAAATCTATCAAAAATGAACTAGAACAATATACAGTTGATTTTGAGACTATTCATGGTAAGTTGTTTGACGAGACAAAAATGGCAGCACTAAAATATTATGACTTCCGGCGCATTACAGAAGATCCGCAGTTGCCCCAGAATCCAGGCGGCAAATATGCACTAAAAGAGATAATCAGAAAAGAGATCGACACCTTAAGAGGCGGGATAAGCGCGGCATTGCACGTTCCACTCAGTGGAAAATCCTGGGATGAATTTTTAACAGAGAAGATATTCGGAGTAATAAATCAGGGAGACACTCTGACGGAAGACGAGTGGGAAGCCGCATTATATGATTTAGATACCATTATAAAATGGAAAGACCGGTATGTTACAAAGGATGATGATGCTAGCGGGGCTCTCGTTCCAAGATTTATATTTGAAACACTTTATGACCCCACGACTCACATAATGGGATTTCAGCTATCATTGCTGACTGCTACACAAACAGTTACAAGCGCAGGGGAAGAAGGCACGGGTACCCCCCGGAGAACCACATCCGACTACTTTGGGTCATTCAAGGAGGTGGAAACTAATTTGGGGGATAAAGTGATATTACTACGAACAGAGTGCGAACAGGCAGAAACGTTCGATCCAAGCGATAGCCCAGGTCGCGCAGAAGAAATTTGGAATAATCTCAAGCAAGAGATGTGGGATTTACCAGAGTATAAAGAACTTTTTTATTATTTGCTCCCCATACAAGATATGGTATCTGCATTGTCACTATATGAATTTGCAGCCTTGTCAGATACGGCTGTATTCAAGGAAGTGTTTGGGGGGATCAACTTACACGATATGCTTGCCAGAACAAAACTTTCAATATTACAAGCCCTTACAAGCGCTGTTTATGGTTTCCAGAATCTATCTTATGAAGATCCGTTTCTTAAAAAATCTGGAATATCTTAGGTGCAGATCTTTTAAGATAAAACTACTTATATATTGGAGGATAATAGATAATGTCAGGCAAGTCTCCAAAACTACCTCTATATAGAGATTCCCAGGATGGGTATGCTCTAAATAAAACATTGCGAGCGGTGGCTCGGCAAAATCTAAAAATGGTAGTTTTAACTTCTCCAGGGGAAAGAATTATGATTCCCGATTTCGGAGTTGGCATAAGACAATATTTATTTGAAAATGCAACTGAAGATATATTTTTTAATTTGCGAAGCCGGATATTTGAGCAAGCCAGAAAATATGTACCATATATTACAATAAATTCTGTGCACTTTCAGCAAGAACATCCTGCTGGTGTAGGATCGTCGGTAGAACCGTCTTCGCCCTCAAATTATCTTAATGTAGTAATAGATTACTCAATATATTCTGACTATACTTCGGAAACGCTTACTATTAATTTATCATAGCGATATTTAATAAAAGGATATTTTATGGCGCTAAACAGAGACAATGTAAAAATAAATTATTTGAGTAGAGATTTTCAATCTATTAAAACCGATTTAATAGATTATGCAAAACGATACTATCCAGATACTTTTCAAGATTTTACGGATGCAGGTTTCGGTGCTCTTATGTTGGATGCCACATCTTACATAGGAGACATGCTATCGTTTTATTTAGATTATCAGGCAAACGAAAGTTTTTTGGCAACCGCCATAGAATATGAAAATATTATTAAACATGGTGCCACAATGGGATACGCTCATCAAGGAGCCCGTGCAACATATGGACATGTTACTGCATATATTTTAGTACCTGCAAACTCAAGCGCAACCGGTCCCGATTCAGACTATATGCCAATTTTAAAAGCTGGTTCAACCCTTGTCGCTACCAATGGCGCACAGTTTACATTATTGCAAGATATTAATTTTGCTGATGGCGCAAATGAACAAGTCACCGCAAAGACTAATAGTACAACCGGCGATCCAACGCATTTTGCTATTAAAGCCTCTGGTCCCGTGGTTTCCGGGGAAACCAGAACAAAATTGTTTGAAAATATTGGCGATTTTGTTAAATTTAGGAAATTGACAATACCGGGCAATAACGTAACGGAAATCCTTGCAGTAACCGATGGTGATGGTCATGATTATTTTGAAGTTGAAAATTTGGCACAAAATATTATTTATGTCCCTATCACAAACAATGATGCGTCTACCAGCCTCCAAGCTCCGAATATTCTTAAGCCAGTAATTGTACCTCGTAGATACAGGGTTGAAAGAAACAGATTTGGCACAGATATCGTATTTGGATACGGTTCCGATTCTGAACTTTCGAATGTGTCTCTTGCAAATACGAGAGATATTGTATTAGATCTGCATTCTAAAACATATGTTACAGATATTGCTCTAGATCCTTCGGTCCTTATCAAAACGGATAAGTTTGGAGTTGGACCTTCAAACACAGAGATCCGAGTTGATTACCGTGCCAATACAGCGGCAATGTCTAATGCTGCCACTGCAACGGTCACGCAACTTGGAAGCATAATATTGGATTTTCCCAATAGACTTAATCTTGTTCGAACCACAATGCAGACTGTTAAACAGTCACTGGAGGTGACCAACGAAAAACCAATACAAGGTGATATATCTCCTCCGAATATTGAAGAATTGCGCGAACTTATTCAGGGGGTGTATTCAGCACAAAATAGGATTGTTACTGCCGAAGACTACAAAGCATTTATTTATTCTATACCCCCCAGATTTGGCAGCGTTGATAAATGCGCTGTAATACAAGATCGAGATTCTAACTTGAGAAATATTAATATATACGTAATATCCCGCTCAACAAACGGCTATTTAGAAACGACCAATAGCGTCATTAAACAAAATATTAAAACGTGGATTTCTACAAAAAGGATGATAAATGACTCTGTAGATATTTTAGATGCAAAGATTGTTAATCTGGGGATAAACTTTGAAATTATAGCACGTTTGGATGCAAATAAAGCTGTGGTGTTAGACCGATGTGTCAGTGCGCTACGGGCATATTTTGATAGATTATATGACGTAGGGGAAGATTTGTCCACATCGGATATTTATCGCCTTCTAAACTCCATTACTGGTGTAGTAGATACAATGAGTGTTACTGCGGTACAGAAAACCGGAGTTGGATATGCCACCACAATGTTTAATGTTAAAGCTCAGACAACTTCGGATGGAAGATTTGTTAAAGCACCAAAAAATGTAATTTTTGAAATTAAATATCCCGATTCAGACTTACGAGGTACCGCTAAATAATGGGCATTAAAAGATATACGGCAATTGCAGATACAACAATTACAAATGCTTATAAGTCCGATCTGATCGCCCGTGGCACGGGCTCAAATATGGGATTGTCCGATTCTCTCGAAGTGTTTAGAATTTATGGACAACAAGACTCAGGCTCCGTCGAGCTTTCAAGAATATTAGTTAAATTTAATGTAACCGGCAGTAATTCATTAAAAACAGATCGCACCAATAGCGTTATACCTGCAAGTGGAAGCGTCAGCTTCTATCTTCGTATGTTTAACGCAGAACACCCTTTTACGTTGCCTAGAAATTATAATATGATTCTTGCGGCAGTATCAAGTTCGTGGGATGAAGGCACTGGGCTTGATATGGAATCATATTCTGATAGCGGCAGTGCCAATTGGAATTCTGCATATAGTAATTCTGCTGGGGTGACAAATTGGGGCTCTGCCGGTGGAGATTATCACGCAGAGCCTAGATATACTGCATCTTTTGATAATGGCACGGAAGGCTTAGAAGTCGATATTAGCGATTGGGTTGAACAATGGATTTCTGGATCAACTGCTGGAGCCGGTGGCTCTACTTTGGGCAAAAATAATTATGGTCTGGGAATCTTTTTATTAAATGAAACTGCGGCTTCCTCATCCTACACTAAAAAGTTTTTTGCCAGAGGGTCTGAATATTTTTTCAAAAGACCAATAATCGAAGCTCGTTGGGATTCTACTAAAAAGGATAATCGGGGTAATTTTTATTATAGCAGTTCCTTAGCACCAGCCGTAGACAATCTAAACACTTTATATTTATATAATTATGTTCGAGGAAGATTAGTAGATCTCCCCGGTCTTGGCAGTGATAACAGAGTCCTTGTTAGCCTTTTTTCCGGCTCAACCGACAATACAAAAACTTCAGGTTCTGCTCTTGCATTATCTGTCGGGGGGGGAGTTGCAACCGCTGGTCATATTAATGCCACTGGGAGTAAAGTTTCAACAGGAATCTATTCATGTTCTTTGGCATTAACCGCTGCAAATGATAATAACACGGGATATTATCCAGGCGTTAATTTGACAAAAATCTTCGATGTTTGGCACACATCCAGTGCCGGAACAGCAATTGGCAGCACCGTATTTCATACAGGAAGTATTAAACCAAAAGCGTTAGACTCGTCAGTCATAAATCCATATCCAAAATACGCCTTTAATATCACCAACTTAAGAGATACTTATTACAGAAACGAGACAGCGCAGTTTAGAATCTATACAAGAGAAAAAGACTGGAATCCAACAATATATAGTAAAGCAACCAATACTGCCCAACTCACTTATTTAGATAGCGCATCTTTTAAGGTGGTCAGAGTAGTTGACGATAAAGATGTTGTTGCGTTTGGTACAGGTAGCGACAGACATACATATTTATCATATGATCTCTCCGGTAGCTATTTTGATTTAGACATTTCCACTTTACAAGCAGGATACGCTTATGGGATAAAAGTAGCTTTTTATGATTCTGCTGTGGGAACTTGGAACGAATATTCAGATGTGTTTAAATTCAGAGTAGAGGAATAATATGGCTGTTAAGGACTTTTTTAGAAGCTCACAAATTATAGCATCCTCTTCCTTAGATGACATGAACCGGGATATTGAGTCTGCCCAATATATTGCTCCATATGCCGAAGATCAAAAAAGGCTTCATCCACATATTGATTTTGGAGATCCTGCAAACTTCGCAAAATATGGGTCTGCAAAAGAATATTATGACCAATCGATAAAATATATTTATGGCGAGTATCCATACGATGGTTCCCTCAAAGAAAAATATGAATGGCGAAACAGTTCTACACTTTTAGATCTCTATATTTTTGATAATCGCTACCCCAAATCAACCGGATACGCTATCTTTTCAAGCGGCAGTGTCGCAGGGTGGGGTGCCAACACAGGAAGCGTCACCAACGGATATGGTTCGCCCGCTGTTTCTGATTATGAATATATAAATCTTCAAGGAGGACCAAATTCTCCTTATGGTGCGAACATCGGAACAGCATCTCTATCAGACGTTTTTGGTTCAAAAGCAAATGTTTGGGATTCCGATGTTACAGGATCGGGCACCCGAGAATCAAATCTTAAACTAGATTTAGATGCGGGCGTTACTGTGGAGTTCTGGCTCAAGACGGGCTCATTAGCCACTACGCTTACAGAAAAGCAAGTTGTTTTCGATCTCTGGAACAATCAAACATCCAGCGGTACTCCAACTGTTCGTGGCACTGAATATGGTCGTCTTAGAATCGAAATAGACGGAAAAGCTGGCAAATCCGGTGGTACCGCTGCACCACCCTTTAGAATAACACTATTATCCGGTAGCGATTCGACCAATTATTTTCCCATCGGTCTTAGCACATCCTCTTTGGATATAGGGACCAATCTTGATTTAAATTCTTTTTCTGATTGGAACCATTATGCGTTTAGTTTCATTAACAGCGGAAGCAGCATAACAACGAAACTCTATGTAAACGGCGATTTGAGCGAGACTATAACAACCGGTTCAAGTATTAACGAGATTATAAATCCATTAGAAGCCAATATCGGTTCGCTGATAACTGGTACGTTTGCTCCTGGAATCAATGCCAATGCTGCCGCAACGCCAAACCTTGGATGGGGCAAGCTTTCTGGATCACTTGACGAATTTAGATTCTGGAAAGTAAAGCGAGATTCTGAACAAATTGGTCGATACTGGTTTACAAGCAATTTAGGTGGTGGCACAAATACAGATTTTGCGAACACCACACTTGGTGTTTATTATAAGTTTAACGAGGGTATAACAGAAGATACCTCTGTTGATAATACTGTATTAGACTATTCTGGCAGGATCACAAACGGAACCTGGACAGGATATTCTTCTACTTCCCGCGATACAGGTTCGGCAATAGTATCTGCCAGCGCTGGAGTCGAAGACTTAGATCCAATTGTACGCCCCCAGCATCCAAAAATTTCCAATTTGGATACTGAACTAGAGCTTAGCGGCACTGTATGGGATTATGAAAACAATTCTTCTCTATATTATACGATGCCAGCTTGGATTATTGAGGAAGATGAAGGTAATGGGGGAGACACGGGCGACTTAAAGAAGTTAACCCAAATAATGGGTTCTTATTTTGATAATCTACAAATGCAAATCGGAGAACTTTCCAAGTTAAATATTGCATATTATCCCAGCAGCAGTGCACAGGGCGAATTATTTAAGCCCTATACATATGCATCAAGGGCTGTAAGATCTCACGGACTGGAGGCTCCTGAGTTGTTCTCAAATATAAATTTGCTTGAATACTACGGAAACCGCAATGAAGATAAAGAATATGGTGATGATATTCAAACAGTTAAGAGCTTTATCTATAATAATATTTACAACAACTTAGCCAACATTTATAAGGCGAAGGGCACCGAAAAGGCTTTTAGAAATCTCATTAGCTGTTTTGGTATAGACGAAGATTTAGTTCGGCTCAATGCTTATGCAGACAACCAGACATATAAATTTGATACAAAACGAAGACTCACATCGTACAAAACCAAAGCCATAGACTTTAATAATATTGATAGATTTACAGCAAACGTACACCAATATGCGGATTCTTCAAATGCGAATAGTGTTTCGTACATTTCAGGCAGCGGAGCAGATAGCAAAACATATGAAGACAGTTTCCCAGTTACATTAGAAGCAGAGGTTGTTTTCCCGCTAAAGTTAAGTTGGGATTCTGGAAACAAATGGGCACAAGACGCTACTTTCACCACCGCATCGCTATTTGGTATGCATACAGCCATCGTTTCTTCCTCAATGGACGGAACTGAAAATGATGTAACTTGGCACGAATCCGATGCCGCAAACTTTCAAGTATACGCCATACGAGACAGGCGAGAGTCTAATGATGTATATTTTAAATTAACATCATCATTAGGACGCCATGGCATGACGATTGGACATGTTGAACATGATGTCGGAATTACAAGTAGCTATTTTAAAGATGTTTATAATGATACTAAATGGAATTTTGCGGTAAGAGTCAAACCCCAAGGATATCCACAATCGTTTGCCAGCGGAGCATTAGATGCAAGCTATATGATTGAATTTTATGGTGTAAATTATATTGCCGATAGAAAGATAAATGAATTTGAAGTTACAAGCTCAGTCTCTAAGGTCCAAGCAGAGGGGTTTTTGACATCATCGAAGAGAGCCTATGTCGGGGCACATAGCACCAATTTCACCGGCTCAACTCTGCAATCTTCCGATGCCAAGGTTACAACTCTTAAATACTGGTTCGATTATTTAGATAATACCACAATACAAAATCACGCTGTTAACCCAAGCAGCTTTGGGCAATTAAGACCGTCTAGAGATTCATTTTTGCTTGAGACAGATCTATCCAATGTTCAAGTACCACAGATTGAATCCTTAGCATTATATTGGGATTTTGATGCAGTCACTGGATCAGATGCATCGGGAGAATTCACTGTCCAAGATGTTTCTTCTGGCTCTATAGCAGAGACAAATCGATATAATTGGCTTGGCAACATTCTTAAATATCAGCATACAGGTCGGGGCGTTTCGTTTCCAGCAAGCTCCACGGCTTCAGTAGACAATCAATATCTTTATGCTGGGAGAACCCAGTTACCAGAGGTTGTACACGGAGACGATAATATTCGCGTCCTGTCTCAAGAAGAAACAGAGGTTTTCACAAAAGAGACACGTCCTACAAAAACATATTATGCTTTTGAAAAAAGCATGTACCAAGTTATTTCCGATGAAATACTTAACTATTTCGCTTCAATTGTAGAATTTAATAACTTAATAGGAGAACCGGTAAATCGATACAGGCAAGAGTATAAGAGTCTTAAATACTTACGTCAATTTTTCTTTGAACGTGTTCGCAATGAGCCAGATCTAGACAAGTTTATTGATTACTACAAGTGGATTGACGCTACACTTGAGACAATGCTAATGCAGCTTGTACCTGCTTCTGCCCAAGTTAGCGATGGAATTGATAATATTGTAGAAAGCCATATTTTAGAGCGCAGTAAGTATTGGAGCAAATTTCCCACACTAGAATTTAATGTTCCCACACCTGAGACTGGTGCGATGGGTATCAATCACCTTCTTTATAACTGGAGGACAGGGCATCGACCACTAATTGGTGGACAATCAGCCAGTTGTTTTTATTGGAAGGAGCGTGCCGAAAGAGACACAGACCCCCTTAATTTAAACGCTACAGGAACCCAGCACGCAGATGCCACCTTTGATCGGAGAATGATTTTAAGCGCTTCATACAGAGTGCTTGAGAGAACTTATACAACTCCATATAAATATTCGGTTGAAAAAAACAAAGCTATTCACGGTGGGATCAACTATTCTGAGAACAAGAAACCACATTTTTATCGAGGCATTAACTTTCCTCATGGACCTATAGACAGTACGTGGATTCCACAAAATGTGTTAGTTACTTTAAGCATAAAGGGAGCGGGACATGCCCACGGCGGGGATATTGATAAATTAGAATCTTGCGATGATGTATTTATTCCAAATGAGAAAAAGAAATATTCCTTCCGCACACATAGTGGTCGTGTCACAATACCATTCGGATATACGGATGGCGTTAAAGGCGAAATCGCGATGCCGTTTAACCTTGTTAGCGCATCAGAAGGTGGGCTTGGGGGATATAACAAGGAAATACAAGCTAGATTCTTATCAAGCTCTCAATTAGTTAACCTGCATAATGATGGCTATGGAGAGTTCAATGAAGTCCCAATGCAGGGTCCGTTTACAGAGAAATATGTTGGTGGTCATCAAGGGCGACATATTAGGCTCAATTCTACCGATCCATATGGTTTATCTAACGTCGGTGGCGATGGCAACGTTACCACTAATAATTTAGACGGACAATACACAAGACCCGAGGCATTTAGACTGCTTCTTGGCGGTGGTCCGCGATTTCCATGGCAAGAGCCCTTCGGTACCGGCGCATTAGGAATAACCGGACCTGATTATGGTGGTCCATACCCCGATCCTACAAGGTATAGAGCATGGTTCTTCCGGGAAGAAACTGCGAAGCGACCAGTTAATATTAGAAACATTCTCCAAACCACATCATCAGTTAATAATGTGCTCTCCGGTGTTTTACAGCATGGACCAATTGGTAACTACGAAAAAGCATATCAGGTAGTCCAAACTTCTGGCAGAAGCGCAAACAACTCTTGGTTTAATGACGGGCAAACAGAATTATTGCCACAAAAATATACTAACAATAATCCCAAAACAACCAATGTACATACTTTAGTTGGTATCCGCCCAGCAGGAGCAGGACTTCCTGGGAATTGGCTATCCAAAAATATGCGAAGCCACGGAAATGGCTTTATTGCTTCTCCAAGTAGTTCGGCAGATCTTGCAGCCTTGGGAGTCCAACATAAAAATTATCACAGATTATCAAATCTTTATTATCCCAAAGCTGCCGTTGCAACAAGCGCTTCAGACGGTTCTATCACGGTTTTTGAACTTCCAAATAGAACAAAGCAGAACACAGTTTTTGTTGAAAGATTTTCCGCACCAGGAGGACCAGAGATTAATTCACTGGGGTTCTTGGATATTATGGCAGCAGAGAAATCAGTATATAATGCACTGCCCTGGAGAAACTTAATGGTAAGAGGCTCTGGTTCTGGCGAAGAAGAGGCTTATATAGAGGGCTCTTCTGGAGATGTCAGACCAGCAACCATGCATGTGAAGGATCACTTAGCTAAACCCCGAGGACTTAGAACCCTTTTAACTCTTCACGCAGGACAACTTGGTATTGATGGCACATACGGTGTTCTATCGGATGGAGATTATGTGGAGTCTCCGAACTTTCACAAGGTTAACAAAAACGCCCTTCGCAGAGTTATAACTAACACTGGAATTACAACTTATGATTCATTAAATGAATTCGGAACCGGCTCTTTATATGATAACTGGTGGGTGCAGCATCCCATTCCTCAAAACGATTTCCAATATAATTGGATTAGTGCTTCTTTCCTAACGGCTTCGAGCCAGGGAGCTTCTAATTTTAATGCCGCTGGTCACGCACCGCGATCTGGATTTTCTTCTGCTTCCACTGCTGGCAATAGGTTCATCCCAGCTATTGTTTTTCTTTCATCAAGCAGACCAGACTATTCTGCATCGGCAAACCCAAGCACCGATCAAGCTAACGCTGTGTGGCCAACGCGAGGGACGATCACCTACCAGCCAGATGAGGGAATTGAGGTAGACTTTGTTGGACTTAATACTCTCATTTATGAACCAACTGGATCTGCATTTAATATATTATCTGCATCAGGATACGATGCCCTGGGCGTTGACAGTTACGGGATAGGAGATCCAAGATCTTATAGAAATCGTTCTATTCGTACTCTTGGTGGCAATCAAAAAGTTGCAGTTGAACATTCTCGTGTCGAATCACCGGAAGGTTGGCTTACTTTTAATGCACTTATGCTTAATCGCGGAGGTGCTTATGGCTGGTGTTCGTGGAAACAAATACGGAACGCAGAACATTCTTTAGTTCGCCAAATGCGGGCAAACAATACGATTTCGATTATAGATCCGGCTACAGAAGATGCAGCAGTGCGAGCGGCTCGCGGATATCTAGGCTATAATTGGGGACCAGCGGGCATTACCACCAAGACGGGCATTTATGGGTTTAAATCTCCAAGCTCTGGTATTGCTACTTATGAAGCCACCGTCACAGCCTCGGCGCTGGCATATCACGAGCCAGTATTAAACTTAAATATGCCAATGACCTTCGAAGCGGACATTGACACAACGGCAATGGATACCTCTTTTGGTAGTACGAGTGCGTATCCTTTCTTGAGAAAAGTAAATTGGAATGCCACTTATTCAAACCAAAAAGAATTGTTTGTTAATTCAAAATTAAATGAACAATTATTTCTTGAATACACGGGACAAACAGCAGGCGACACTCTTCTAGATGCATTTGCCGCTGGCGAAATGACTTCACAACTTATAAATTTGAAATATAATGAGACAATATATCCTAAGCGTATAAATGTTTATCGCCCACATATCCGTCAGCGAGTGACATATTTGTCAGATTTCTGGAGAAGTGCAAGAAAAAATAGATCCGTCTATGGTGTAACTGGTTTGGATTATGACGATCTTCTAAACTCTGACGGAGGTAGAAATCATAGCGTGAACTCCCAAGGTATTGCTATACCCACTTCAAGTATATGGCCGCTTGATGCAAGAAGAGATTTTAGCCCCACGGGGTCTGCGACTCCTGAAGTCGGAACTCAAAATCCAAAGGTTTATGTGGCTTCAGGGTCATGGCCAGGTGCAGGGCTCGGGCGACAATACCCACGCGCAGGAGGTGGAGAAGGAGAACTTCAAAACAGCCTAACAACTGCACACTCTCCCTATGGTGCCGTCGGTCCCGCAATACCATCGCACACTAACCCCCATCGCTATGCTATTACGGCATCTGCAACATATAACAGAAGGCACACTCTAGTAACCGGCTCTAGTATTCTCGGCTGGTCTTCCGCATTCGGTCCAAGAGGCGTTGTAGAGACAAGAGTACGACCGGGCGTCATCGTGCCCTTCGCAGGCGATGCCCCATGGGATGCTGGAAGGCAATTCGGCAAAGAGCCGTTTTATGATTCTTACGAAGATTATTGTGATGAAATGAGGCGACTCGGCAAAGAGTACTCTATATTACCAGAATTTAGAATGAGTGAGAGAATCGAAGATTATATTGTTAATGGCGTAGATCCCTTTAGTGACAGTGCTCTTTTTAGTCTAACAGGTGCACTGGGAGGCGCTACTTCGAGTGCGCCCGTAAACCCCAATTTTTACAAAGTTTATAGTCATACAGATTTTATGAAGTATTTTGGTGTTGTAAGAACAGACGCACTCGCCAAAGTAAATGGTGTTCCGACAGATATCTCACTTTCTTGCAAGGGTTTGTTAAAATTATTACCTTATGATGGATTTTATCCTGCAAGCAGGACTGCACAATTAGCTAGCTTATTCTCACAGTCATATGGCGACAGAGTGGAGTTAAACGGCTATACAACGGGTGTTCCTCCAAGAGCATCGTGGTGGAGGACTTTTTTGACTCCTATGTTCGCCCCAGGATTGATGTTTAATACAATTAAATCTGGGCTCGCAGTTGACTTTCCAATATTTACTGCGGGACCACCACACACGGCTTCAATAATCGAAGCTAATGCAAATGGTGCTATGCCAGCCAGCGCTGCTTGGAAACACCCCTCTTATGTTATTGTGGGAAATTCTAGCTACTCTCCCACCGGTCCCAATGCCGCGAACGGCTTTGATGAACGATTACCATTTGAGACGCTTGTAGAGCCTGAACGGCATCTTGCTAACAAATTCATTTATGATATGGAAGTTCACCCTTCGTGTTCTTTTTCGGGAAGCACTCCCCAAGGCGACTTGGCCTCAGCGAATGCTCATGCCCTTTGGCTCGGAGGAGGCGATGATAGATACCGACTCGCAATGCACAATTTCCTTGCAGAAACTCCCGAATTTTTCTTAGAAAATGGAACATTTACCACATTTATCTCCAAGCCCAGGGGGGACTGGAACGTTCCAATGGGAAATGAATTCCGAAATACATCATATAAGATGAGAGTTAAGCTTAAAAAATCATCGGATGTGTCCAATACGCCATTCTCGGCATCTTGGCAACTATCGGGCACCGCTGGTGTAAACGTTGCCGCCAACCGCGCCGCTGCACTTCGCGGGGATATATATCCACAACTTGTAACCGGTTCTGAAACAATGGTGATGTATAGTCGCCCATCTGCTTTTGGACCACCAGTAGGCGGCGGACCCTCTGCTAGTCTTAACAATTCGTCTAATTTATTTCCCATGTATCACCGTGGATTTTACGGAGATTCTAGATTTGGCTATTATCCACATGTTACCCCTCCCTATTATGACGGTGAAGCTTGGGTAGATTTGGAATATAATCCTGGTCTTCATAGTGAAGCCGGTCTACCGGACTTAACGACATTATTAGGAAGATTGACAGCATCTTATCTTAGGTTTGCTGGACCACTAGCTGAAGGTGCAGCCACGCACCTCGACCAAACGCAACTGTGGATGCATGGTCTTGGCGGAAGATATATGTATGAAGCCAATTCAGACAGTACGGTTGTACCGTTGCCGGGTCCAATGAGCGGTGCATGGGAATGTAATCACAACTCCATGCAAGTCTCAGCCTCAGTTAATTTATTTGGCTCAACCAAGGGTCTAAGCGACATACTAAAATATGCAGGTGTAGATCCCAATACAAATGAAGAACAGTGGGTAATTCAGACCAAATTTGAAACACCAATGTTAAACTTTATTGACAATAGCGGATCAGATGGCTCAACAGCAGACGGGATATCTCAACTAACAGAGGCTTTTGCTACCACACAAGTATCCGGTGGATATTATACTCGCCCAATCGGGATGTGGCATCAACTAGGAAGACAACCAGTCGGCGGCGAGGGAATATGGCTAGAAATTACAGATGTGCCCGCACACCAGTCTCAAATGTTTCCAGAGCGTACAACCGCGCCCATGGCGGGAACTTCTACAGTTACCGGCTCTTTAGCCGATTTAGTTGGGTTTTCAGGAATAAAAGCTCAAAGACTTGGGAACACAGCCAGCAAAAAGACAATTCGTGAAGCAGTCGTCGCAGTCCCCTTTGTAGAAAAAGAGGTTACCACGACAATGCCTGGGCCAATGGGGACCACCAAAATCCACACCTCTAATCAAAAACAATTTTTTAGCATTGATAAAGCTCAAATAGAATATATTTGGAATCCTGGTACGTCTACCTTTCCCGCAACAGCAGCCGGTCAATCCCTTGTAGACATGGTTGAGGCAATGCAGAGATATGTTTTTCCACCAAGTATGGACTTCATAACTTATTCAGATGAGGTAGACCCAATTTCAATGTATATTTTTGAATTTGAGCACACTTTAAACCGAGACGACTTAATGCATATATGGCAGAACTTGCCACCTCGCATTGCTAGGTCTTTTGATCAACAAGGAGGAGGTGTATTGCCCGATAGTTTGCACACTGACGACATAGTTCAGACAAAAACAATAACACACCCCTTGCAATCAGGCGAATTATTGTCCACAGTTGACGAAAAGCTACAATGGATGGTATTCAAGGTTAAACAAAAAGCACAAACAAATTATTTTAGAAAAGTTGTCGCGGGCAATGGAGGGACGACTCTTCCCGCGTGGGCATCAATGGCATCACAGCTAAACGTCACGGATGCAATTGCTGATGGCGCAGCCAAAGGTGCATCTTCAAAAACGGATCCTTATAAACAAACATATAATTGGCCGTATGATTTTTTCTCATTAGTAGAATTAGTCAAAATTAATGAACAAGTCGTATTTGAGAGTGTGGAAAGAGGCTCAGATGGTCCCGTGGTTTCGTTACCATTCGGAGACACATCGCCTTGGGTCACGGACAGACCTTCCGCCGCAGGCACAACACCGCAAGTTAATCTTCCACCAATTCGTATACCACAACAGCCGCAAACAGCAGCAGCAGCACCAAGTTATCCAAACATTCCACCACTTCTGTTACCTCAACAACCTCAGACAATAACAGCCACACCAACAATCACAATGGAAATACCATCCCCCCAACCCCAACCCCAGGCAACACAGGAGACTCGACCAGCGGTAATTCGAGACTTTCCGCTAGTTATACCCTCTCAGCCGCAATACCAAACGACCACGCCAACAGTTCGGACTTTCCCAGTTGTCATCCCACAGCAGGGAGGAGGCTCCGAACCCCATGGAGCAGGCGCATCGGTGATGCCCGCATCCACCGCTAATGGTGCAAATGGACAGCCACAATATGTTACTAACTATGGCGGGGCATACTCGCCCTTCAGACCAGGAGCCGGTCAAGGCGGATACTATACCACTGGCGGCGGCACCGGTGGCAATGGACAATCTGGCGGCGGATTAAAATAGAAAAATAATATACAATGATATTTAATATAGGCATCAACATTAATGGAATTTTTTAATAAAAAAGAAGAAGTAATCGATTTACAGCTTACGCAATATGGCAAATATTTGTTATCGTTGGGTAAGCTTAAGCCTGTTTATTATGCATTTTATGATGATGGGATCATTTATGATTCCAATTTTATGGGACTTCAAGATAAGCCGGGTGAAATTCAAAATAACGCTGAACCCCGGATTCAGGGAAACACACCTAATTCAAAGCCGTTCCATAATTTTCACAGTATTGACGATGATTTACAACGTGCTTCCGAGGCAACCTATCACGCCCAAATGGGAGGAGGTGCAACTACGCCCGATGCAATGCGATCACTACAAATGATCAGGCAACAAACACCCGATAAGTCTCAAATTTTAGTTAACCCTCTGGCACAATCTGATTTTGGCAGCGATAAAATGCCTTCCTGGAACTTAATGTTGTTAAGTGGCAAGGTACTAACTGGTGACAACACCACAGACCATCCACGTACTACATCTACATTAACTTTAGACAGTTCTAAAGTTATATTGAATATCCCTCAAATTGAGATAGAAGTTAAATATAGGGTTAGCATTAAAGATGGCACTCTCAATATATCACAAGATTTGATCGATGCAGTCGGCAGAGGCGATATCGATGGGATACCCCAATCTATTCTAGAACAAATATTAGCAGAAGGCACAGAATTCGATGACATCAACTATGATATAAAAGTATTTGACGACGGAACGTTTTTTAATATTCATCGCGATGATTTGATACTTCAGATCATGGAAGAAAACGTACCATATTCAAATGATAATTTTGAAGTAGAAGTGTATGAGATAAGCGACAATACTGTCCAAGGTGCTGCCAATACTACCACCGTCAGACAGATAGAACAGCTTAGATTTTTGGTGGAACCAGATTTTATTATAGATGATATATTATACGACGAAAAGGAAATGAAAAGATCTCCAATTCCAGAAATAGATAGCAGTTTTGTTGACTATTTTTTTGATTTTGAAACAGACGATGAGATAGAGGCATCTCTCATTTGTAATAAACTTAAAAATGGCGATAAAGATCTATATAGATTTGCACGAAAGGACTTCACATGTCCTGATATAAAATCAAATTATCAGTTCCTAGATCCCTATGCAGTAAAGTCAGACGACGAAGAATGTGGGAGTAAATAAGATATATGCCCTATCATAATGGAACCCCTACGCCGACGCCGATGCCGATGCCTGTTCAAGAAGAGGAAGATACAGCAACTCCAACACCTATGCCAGAAGGTCCAGTAGAGACGCCCCCTTGGGCAGAATCACAACCAGCACCAGGGCATCAGCCACCGCAACCCACCATCCAGCCTGCCGTGGAAGTAGAAGCTTCCCCTGGTCAAAACCCATACATACCGGGGTACGCTCCACCACCACCCGCAGCCACACTTGCTGCGCCTAGCCCCTGTTCTACATTTGGCAACATGATTCCCGATGTTTATATTGATAGGGTTCTCTTGGAAGAATCTTTGATGGATACAAATCCAGATCCCAATGTGCTCGATGTTCTCCAAACGCCAAAAATAACCATCAGTTTAAAACTAGTTGATCAGCTTAGCGCAAATGGAACATACTCTCTTTTAGAAGAGGCACTCATTCCCAATTCAAACTTGAATTTAAAAGAGTATTTTCAAGTTCGATGCATAATGACGACCTCTACAAACAAAACCGAAGAGTTTGAACAGATGCTTCGGGAAGTTCCTGCCACACAGCCAACGCCGCACCAAATCCCACCACCGGGCTGGGCAGGTGGAGGTCCAAGTCACGATTTTAATACTCAATATAAAACGTTAAATGATATTACATCCACATACAGAAACAGTGACGGTAATATAGAATTGATCGCACCCTATACTTTTGCTTTAGATGCTACGATCTATAATGTAATACAGCATTTAACCATATTTGCATATGTGCAACTTGATACAGTTTCATTGGCAACCGATTTTAATCTAGAAATCCCCGAATCTTTAACAAATATTATTGGCAGAGTGGAGCAAGAACTTGTAATTCAGAATTCTCAAGTTGTTTCTTCAATAAAAAAATTGGCTTCAGTGGGCATCACGACTGTTGATGAGGGTCATGATCATAATTATGCTGACCTTAATTCCGATGGAAACGGCTGGACAGAGTATGCTATGCACCCGGAAGAGCCACGTATTAAACACAGACACGAGATCATAGGTGGCGTCGTTCAGACGGCACAGAGTTGGTGCTATGAGCCACCCGGTCCCGGCTCACCCCCTCAGTATTCAGCGACAAGCTGTGAAGGTCTTTTCGGATTTCCGGGAGTAGGTCCACATACTCATGAATTAGAGGCACAATTTATACCTATAAATAATGTCCAAGATTTTCGAATTAGAGACGAGATTAGTGTTTTAACGGCACAGTTTACTTCGCTAAGAACAGAACTATTAGCATTTCCAGAGCAGCAAGACATTCTTGCTCAAGCCTTTGCTGCGAATTCATATTTATCTGAATTATTTGTGACAAAAGATGCTGACAAAAATGCACGCTTTTTTTTCGCATTTGACTACGGAAAATTTTGTCTTGAAAGTTCTAAGTACGCAAATATTATTTCTAAGTTATCTGATACGGCTAAACAAGAGATAGTCGATAATTCCCAAATGACTCGATTTATTGTAAGCAGACGACAGGTTAGAGAGGAACCAGCAGTCAACAGTCTGGGCTCGCCAGTAAAAAATTATTTGTTGGATAATGGACATTCCACTATTGATACTCCTGTAATATTGTCTCTTGATGATGAAAATATAAATGAGATTAATTTAATTTTGGAAGATCAGCCAGCACCAGGAACAGGGGGGCGTTTCGCTGGGGTTGCTCTGCGTTTTTTTACCGGGATAGATACAGACAAATGGGTTCATAGGGTACCACCACCACCACCAGTAGGTTCCCCCTCTGTCCCACCGATTCACTATGATTGGCTTAAACATAAAGGTATGGATTCACAAAGTGATGGGGTTTGCCAATATTCTATAGACATTGAAGTTATTGATGGATTTGTTACATATATGAACACAGTTTCTTCGAATCTTTCTCAAGCTATGATGGAATATCAAAAATATGTTGCTTTAACACAAATACCTGATGTATATGACGTAAAAAGTAGAAAATTTACTGTTTATGGTCAAGAAGTGATGGCACATGGTCACTGGTCAGGGCTTGTCCCAATAATAGAAGCCTATCTTAGTGCGATTGGTAATTTCATTGATTTAACAGACACTATCAACGGGACACCCAAATACAATTATTATGGAGCTAAAATATATGATCTTATCAATCCCTACTGGGGCGGCATAGAGGGAGTCCTCTTGTTCAATGAACTTCTATTGCTAATATCAACTCAGATTAATAATATAATGGACGCAGGCTATCCTGGAGCGGGGATCGAAGCAACGCTAACCAATCACCCGTCCAACAATACATCCACCTTTCAGCTTCAAACAATGGGACTAAAAGAATATTTTGTCAATACAATCGGGGCAAGGTTTATAAATGAGTCCTATGCTGACAATGTTAGTCAAGCGCCCCACGGAAACAGCTTATCTACGTATACTCGCTCACAAATCCAACTCTCCAGTCAAACCGAAGTTAATTTAGATACAGAATCTAATCTTAATCGAACCCCCGCAGAACTTCTCGGCAACCTCGGCATTACATATGATGTGTTTCCTATAACACTCCCCACCTCCGGTGCTCCTAGTTTTTCCCCGATGGACAGGTATCTCCAACAGAACTCGACAGATATCCTTTCCGATATATTAGGACCAAAAGACTTAGCCGACGAAGAACTGCCAGATCTCCCACCAGAAGTATATGCCTCATTATTACAACAAATTGTGGCTTCTGGAAGGGAATCATCTCCAGCACTCAACGTTAACGTTGATGTTTTAACAGGATTTGTATTTGAACGTCATTCGAGCAGGGGCGGCACTTATTATCGTACACCAATGATGCGAATAGCGAGATTTGAGACAAAATCTCTTGCCTCTCTTTCGAGCACTGGAACCGGTTATTATCTTTGTCGGCAAACCAGAAGATCAGATGTAGAAGTAATTAATTCATATTTCTTGTTGGTTGTCTAAAACTATGTATGAACACGGGAGGAGGATCCTAAACCATGGCAATTAAGAAATGCGAAGAAATTATAGAAGGAGTTCTCGTAGAAACCGGCGAAACCACTCCCGAATCTGCCGGTTTCACCCCCGCCAGCGGAGGAGGATATACAACCGAAAGTCGCCCCACTTCTCTTGGAAAAACCCTGGACGCAGTGGAGGATGCACTTTTTTTTAATCCACTGGAGGAGTCGCCTTGGGTGCCAGCCCCGCAATTTGGGAACGGACGAATAGCCGCTACTAGACCCAGTGGTATTGAGGATCCTCTTAGAGCGGAAGCAAGAAAATTCTTTGTATTAGATAATAATGGAACCATGGTTTACCTTAATGATTCTTTCGGGGAAAATCTGTATGGCGTGTGGCAATCTGATAATATCACGACCGTCGCCACATCTTCGCCACTCTCCCTTATTGCCCTGGCAGACCCACTCGAAGTTCAAGCGTCTGATTCTTTATTCAAGAAATACGCCCAAAGCTGGAAAGTTAGCAGCACTCATTTTGTAAATAATCCTGGCGGTGCTTCCGCTGGCAGCGGTCAGGAAGGGCGTCTGTATAGTGATGCCGAATTAGACGTTATGTGGACACTATTCGTTGATGGTATGGCCCCCCTCAGACATTCTCCCCTTATTGACACGACCAAAGTATTCACCGATCACTATACTGACTTTACTATCCCTTTTTCTCAAAAAGAATTAGAAAGATATATAAACATTGTTCATAACCCTGCTTACGCAAATGTAGAGCCTAATTATAATTTTTTTGAAAAAGGATATGAAAATGCAATTACACAAGCCTGGGCGGAAATAGATTTGCCAAATCTATATTCAATAATGACCAAAGACGGTAATGATATTCAAACCTATCTTGCCGAGTTGGGAATCGGCTCTCAGTATGTTAGAAATGTTGAATCATTACACAACACTCCTGCCATTGGAGATTGGCAAAATAAAATCAATCATTTCAATAATATAGCTTTCCCAAGCTCGCAGATTCCATCATTGCAACAAGGATATGAGTTTGATGATGTTCACCCAATGAACAATACATTAGAATTACAAACAGAAAAAACAGGAGAATTTTTCAATGCCGTAGAATTATCAGGCATGACAGACAGTTTATTAAAGACCGTTATGAATGAGGCATATTACACAGCCAGAGCCACCAACGGCACCCCAAGTGCAGGGGGCGCTATGCTTACAACTCAAAAACCGTTTGCATTGTCAACCGAAAAAATCATTATTAATATCGCTGATGGAACATCCACATTTAAAACACAAGTGGATATAAGAGATATTTCCTTAATGGACCTCAAGCTCTGGGTGGAGGACTTTTTAACCACCACTCCATCATATCAGATAACCTCTACTTTCTATGACAGTATGATTTTTCTCGGAATTCCTGAAAATCAAAGCACCGCACCAGACGAGTGTAACGCCTTCAGGGATGCTCTACAAGCGATTATTTTATCTGGAAAAATTCAACAACTTATTAACGACCACTCAAGAACATTTGAACAAGTGCTCATGGGTAAAGAAGCATATAACGAAACTATTATATATGAAATTGTTAAAACATCACCCACAACAGGAGCGGAGCCTCTGCAAAGAATATTCATACCAAACACAGACAAACTTGATGTTCTTAATTATATTGATACACAAGTAAAATACGACAAAGAATATACCTATGAAATATTTGCTCATAACTTAATTGTGGGCACCCAATATGAGTATCGTGAAGGAGTTCTTGGGCAAACCTATATTCCAACGATGGGATACGCCCCCGCGCTGGCGGTTCACGAAAAAGAATTTACTGTTTTCTACGAGCCGTCTCTTAAAATCGCAAGACTGCCGATATATAAACAAGCCGCAAGAATTCTCGATGCAGCCCCTGTTTGGCCACATGTAGATCTTATTCCCTATAAGGGTGTTTCCGATCAGTTTCTAATAAACTTAAATTCAAATACTGGAGACTATGATTTACAACCAATTATTATAAATGAGCGAGATGCAATATTTGTCCGAAATTTTAGAAACTCACGTCAGCTATTGCCAGGAGAACCCATTAACTTCAAATCAGATGATCCAGTACAACATTTTGAAATATACAGAATGGATACTCCTCCATCCTCATATGAAGATTTTGCTGGACACCTTCTCACAGTAGAAGTTTCTCAAAATGCTACGGCTATATCTTATGTTGATAACATATCGCCTAACCAAAAATATTACTATACGTTTAGAGCAGTTGACGTACATCAAAATCGTTCTAACCCAACTGAAATATATCAAGTTGAAATAGTAGAATTTGATGGTATGATGTTTTTCTATACAAGCATTTACAATCTTAATGACCCTCTTAACAATAACAATAATGTAAGCTCCACCCGAAGTTTAAAAAGATATTTAAAAATTAATCCGAATTTTATACAATCGCTAATTAATTATGAAGACACTTTCGCGAATACATCTACCCCTGATGCTACTGCTTACGATGCCGGAACCATGGTCCTGGGGCAACAAGCAGAAGGATCGGTATGGTCATCTGCTACAAACCAACGGAAATTTAAAATACGAGTGACATCTAAAAATTCTGGAAGGAAGTTCGATTTAAATCTTACATGCAAAGTTCAATTTAATAGGGGCACTCAGCCAACTTAATTATGAAATGTTAATACCTAAAATTTTGGCATTTTAATCTAATCAAATACTAATTACCACTATACGGAGAATATATAAATGGCGTTTCTTGACAACTCGGGTGATATTATACTCGACGCAGTGTTAACAGACACGGGAAGAATGAGACTGGCAAAGGGCGATGGCTCATTCAATATTACAAAATTTGCCCTTGGCGACGATGAAATTAACTATGCACTGTATGACAAGAATCACGCAAGTGGCTCTGCCTATTATGATGTAGCAATTTTGCAAACGCCAGTGCTTGAAGCTTTTACAAACAACACATCTATACTGAAGTCAAAGCTTCTTTCGATATCAAGAACAAATCTATTATATCTTCCCGAAATCAAACAGAATACAACGAAGGGGATAGCTGCCAACGGCGTCAATGGCGTTGTAACCATTCTGGTGGATGAAGCCACAGCCAATGACTGGCAAAACGAGAGCGCTGCCGATGGCGGTACGAACGTTATACAAAGCTATTATTTAACCCAAGCAGGTCAGGTAAACTCTATAACTTTTGACCAGGGCATCGCAAGTAATGCTCTTGGAAACGGAAACGACGTTGCCTTGGATGCAGACTTGTGGGAAACACAATATATTATTGAAATGGATAATCGACTTGGATATCTCACCGATGTAGATGGAGTGGCAGCAGTTGCTTCCTTTATAGATGATGACAATATTGCATCTTATTATCTTTCGACCACCACAAATTCAAACTTTTTTCATCTGGGCCACGGTGGAACAAACATGAGCCGCGAAGTCATTTCTGGTCCAAGTGGCGAGAGACTCCGGTTTCTTATTGGAGCTTCCACCGATTTGGCTTCTAGCACATATTTGTTTACGCAACTCGGGGGCACAAAAGCGTTCGCTGATTCTATAACAACGGAT
>Ga0208790_1000069_pt1 | contig 55115 bp, 71 predicted proteins | sample 10_taG_FD_184083 | JGI IMG/M metagenome (GOLD analysis project Ga0208790, IMG submission 184083) | Marine viral communities from the Subarctic Pacific Ocean - 10_ETSP_OMZ_AT15264 metaG (SPAdes) (version 2) | ecosystem: Environmental > Aquatic > Marine > Oceanic | place: Pacific Ocean | collected... | reverse complement strand
TCTTAAAGCAATTGCAGATGGAGCAGCTACTGACAGTAACTTAGGTACTGCAGGATCAGCTGTTTCTATTGATCAAGTGAACGAAGCAATAAATATGCTAAGTACAGCACAGCAAGTTCTTGATGAAAATGATGTACCTGAAGAAAATCGTTGGTGTGTAGCACCGCCACAATTCTGGACACAAATTAGATTAGCAAAAACTAATGATACACATTCTCCATTTATATTGGATTCTGCGTATACAGGTGAAGGTCAATCTGCTTTGATGAACGGAAGAATAACAAGCAGAAAAATACATGGATTTGATTTATATCAATCCAACACTATGGTAATAGGTTCAGCAGGAACAGCACAAGCTGCGACTTTTGGGCCGTCAACAACATCTGGTGAGATGTATGTTCTATTTGGGCATATGTCTGGAGTAGCAACTGCTTCACATATCGCTAAAACTGAAGTAATACGTGACCCAGATAGTTTTTCTGACATAGTGCGTGGACTTCATGTGTTTGGTAGAAAAGTATTGCGTGGATCTGGATCAGGCTATAAAGGCGTGTTCGCAGGTGTCGCAGACTTTAACACATAATTGGAGGAATGATTAATGGCAACATGGACCGTAACAGGCGGTGGTAGCACAGGTCATTCGGCCAGTGCACCAACCGTTAAAGTTTATAGTGAAATCGTAGACTTTAGCGAATTTACAACAGCAGCATCTGACACTGTAGAAGTGATAGAGTTGCCTGCTAACTCACTAGTTCTATATGCAGGGATGGATTGTTTAACTGCAGATAGTTCTGGTAATTCTAATACACTAGAACTTGGAGATGCAGATGATCCCAACAGATACGTTGCGGCATCAGCACCAGCAGCAGGAATAGAAACTACTCTTGCAAGATCTGGCAGTTCTACATCTAGTGCTATAGGATGGAACTTTTATGCAGCAGCTGATACTATTGATATAAAATCTGCAGCTGGTGTAACAACTACAGCAAAAATGAGAGTTTTCGCAGTCGTGGCAGACTGTGATGGACATGGAGACAATGAAAGTCAAAATGTAACTTTTGCTTAAGACAATTTGGTGGGGGAGGTTAAAAACTCCCCTGCCTTTTACGTAAAGAGAAAATTATGACAGTACATAAAATAGGTTCAAAAGCACGAGAAAAACTTATTGTAACAGACCAACATCCTGAATACATGCCTAAACCAATTGTGGATACAACAGAACTTAGGTTACGTTCAATTGAACAAACATTAAATTTAATATTAAAAAAATTAGACAGCGGAAATGATAATGGCAACAACATATCTAGTATTAGTAAATAACGTACTAAATGAATTAAACGAAGCGGAATTAACATCTTCTAGCTTTTCTAGTAGCAGGGGAGTACAGACTGCTGTAAAGAAATTTGTGTTAAAAGCTATGCATGAAGTGTATAATTCTTTATCAGAAATTCCCGATTTGTATAAATCCACTAAACAAATTACAAATACTGGACAGAGAGTATATGCTTTGCCTTCTTCAGCATCACCCCAAAGTGGTGATCTTGCTTATAGAAAAATAGATTGGGATACATTTAGACTTGTGCCAAAAGAACTAGTAACCAACGGAGAATTTACATCTAATATATCCAGCTGGACAACCGGAGATGGTTCTCCATCGTACACCAGTAGTGGTAATGGTAGATTAAACTTAAATGATGCAGCAGCGTATCAATCTATTTCAACCGTAAAAAATAAGGTATATAAATTACAAGTTAGGGTTATTAGTCCTAGCAGTTCTACAAGTACTTTAGCTATAAAAGTAGGAACTACAGCAAGTGGAGGAGAAGTTTTAGATACAACAAAATCTGTAAGTGATTTTGGAGAAGGTGCTATTTTAGATACAACATTTACAGCAACAGCACAGACAATGTATATTTTCTTTGAAACTGCATCTGGGGTACAATTAGATGTAGACTATGTAAGAATTTCCGAAAATATACCCGTAAAAAAATTAACATATATTTCATATGATGATTGGAATACAAAATATTTAGAAAGAGATTTAACTAATTCTGAATCTTCACAAGGAATGCCAGATTATGTTTATCCTACACAAGATAAAAAGTTTGGCCTATCTCCTGTACCAAACCAAAGCAATTACGAAATACAATATGAATATTGGAAAGTGCACACAGATTTATCAGCACATGGAGATACTATGGATCTAGATGACAGGTTTAAATCTGTAATTACTACTAGAGCAAAATACTATGCTTATATATTACGATCTGATCCACAAGCTGCACAGATGGCTTACGAAGAATTTAAAAACCAAATGCAAATAATACGAACAGAATACATAAATACTAAAGCATATATGACGGATACTAGGATACATGTGAATGCCTGATACTTCTTATCAAAAACCTTTTACCGCAAGTTGTGCAGGGGGCCTTGTTCTTAACAAAGACGTGTTCACTATGCAACCGGGTGAAGCATTACAACTGTCTAATTTTGAGCCAGATATAACTGGTGGGTACAGAAGGTTAAACGGAACTACAAAATATAATACTACAATTGTGCCACAAGTAGCAGCTGCAGACGAAAGAATATTAATGTCTGTAATATTCAACGGAATTATAATTGCAGCAAGAGGAGGTACAGTATATACAGGAACTACAAGTGGCAGTTGGACAAGTAGGGCTACAAGTAAAGGTACAAGTTACACATATGATTTTGACAAGTATAACTATGATGGTAATGATAAAATAATAATCGCTACAGGGGCAGCAGCAGCTTTTACATTAAATACAAGTTATTCTGAAGATATAATAAATGCTACAGGTGGTGGAACAGCTCCTACTAACCCTAAATTTGTAAAATCTTTTGCTAACCATATGTTTTACGGTGGCATGTCTAATTCTACACACTCTGTAATATTCTCTGGGCCATTTACAGAAGATGATTTTGACACAGGAGCTGGTGAAATAAAAGTTGGTGATGTGGTTACTGGATTAAAGGTTTTCCGTAATGAATTATTTATATTTTGCCAAAGAAGAATTTATAAAGTAACAGGGACAAGTTCAAGTAACTTTGCACTTGCCGAGGTAGCAAAAAACGTGGGTACTATAGCCCACCATTCAATACAGGAGTTAGGTGGTGACATTATATTCTTATCTGCAGACGGAATTAGAACAATTGCTGGTACTACACGAATCGGTGACGTTGAACTTGGAACTGTATCTAAGCAAATCCAAGACAGAATTAATGACATCACTTACGATAATGTTACCTCTTTAGTAATAAGAGATAAATCACAATATCGTCTATTTTATCCTGCTACAGACGGTTTTGAAGGATCACAAAAAGGATTGATTGCTACAATTAAAATGAATCCTAATGCACAGCAGATGGGTTTTGAGTATGCAGATATAAAAGGACTAAAGGTATCATCCTGTGACTCTGACTATATATCTAACGTAGAAACAATTGTGCATGGTGGATATGATGGGTATATCTACAAACAAGATTCAGGTAATGTGTGGACAAGATCTGGAGGAACAGCAAACATTGATGCAACATACCGATCACCAGATATAACAATGGGTGATCCGGGTGTTAGAAAAAATATGCAACGAGTAAATCTTAATTGGAAACCTGAAGGTGCTGTTAGTGCAAATATGTATTTAAAATATAATTATGATGATATTAGTACACCACAGCCAAGTGTGTTTTCATTAAGTACTCAAGGTAGTGGAGCCAATTATGGAGAAGCTGTATTTGGTACTTCTGCATTTGGACAAGGAGATTTACCAATAACAAGACAGGCTGTAGAAGGCTCAGGCTTTGCTGTAGCATTAAAGATAACAGATACAAGTAACAACATTCCTTTTTCAATAAAAGGTTTTGAACTAGAATTTACACCGGGGGGGAGAAGATAGATGGCTGTTTACACTAGGCAGAGTTCATCAGGAATAGTAGACGGAGGAGTCATTGAGGCAGTTGATCTAAACAATGAGTTTGACCAATTAGCTTCAGCATTCCTTGCACCAACATTTGGAGTAGGAACATCTGGCACAGACATTGTAATGACATTTGATGGGGAAACCAATGATGGTGTTATTACATGGATGGAAGATGAAGATTTATTTAAATTCTCGGATGCAATAAACGTAGGTGTTGATGATACAGGATATGATGTAAAGTTTTTTGGTGCAACTTCTGGTAAGTATTGGTTATGGGATGAATCAGCAGATGGAGTTGTACAGATTGGATCATTGACTGTAGGAGTTGATGATGCAGGACATGATGTAAAGTTTTTTGGGGATACAGCAAGTGCTTATATGCTGTGGGATACTTCAGAAGATGATTTAGTTTTAGCAGGTGCAGCAGGTATTGATCTTGCTGGTGATATAGATGTAGATGGTACAGCTAATTTAGATAATACAGATATAGATGGAACACTTGCTGTTGATGGTACAACTATTTCATTAGATGCAACAACATCGTTAAATATAGATAATTCTAATACCTCAAATGGTATTACTATAGGTACTGCAACATCCGGTGTACCTATTTCAATTGGACATTCTACTTCTGAAGTAACCGTTAATGATAATCTTACTGTTACAGGAACTTTAACTCTAGGTTCAGGTGCAGAACTAACAGAAGCCGAATTAGAATTTTTAGATGGAATCACTGCAGGTACAGTTGCTGCAAGTAAAGCAGTTGTTGTTGACTCAAATAAAGATGCAGCTAGTTTTAGAAACATTACTCTAACAGGTGAGTTAGATGCTGGCTCTTTAGATGTATCAGGAGATGCTGATATAGACGGAACATTGGAAGCAGATGCTATAACTGTAGATGGCACAGCTTTAGCCACATATATTAGAGATACAGTTGGAACTAACATGATTTCTAGTAATACTGAAAGTGGTATTACCGTTACTTATGATACAACAAATGATAATATTGATTTTGCAATTGATGCAGCACAAACTACTATTACTTCTCTATTAGCAACCGATATTAAAATTGGTGAAGACGATCAAACAAAAATAGATTTTGAAACAGCTGATGAAATACATTTTTATGCAGCTAATGTTGAACAAGTTTATCTTGGTGATAATATATTTGGCCCACAATCAGATAGTGACGTTGATTTAGGTTCTTCAAGTGTAAGATGGAAAGATGCTTATATAGACTCTGTAACAACAACTGGTGCTGTTACTGTAGGAGGAGATTTAACAGTTACCGGTGACGACATTACTATGGGCACTAATACAAGTGGTGCTGCTTTAATTGCTGATGGAACAAACTTTAATCCAGTGGTAATTTCAGGGGATATTTCAATTGCTACCAACGGTGTAGCTGCCATTGGTTCTGGGGTTATTGTGGCTGCAGATATTGCTTCTAGTGCAGTAACAACTGCAAAAATAAATGCTGATGCAGTAACAGGTGCCAAAATAGCAGATGATGCTATTGATTCAGACCACTATGCTGATGGCTCTATTGATACAGCACACATTGCTGACAACCAAGTTACATTAGCAAAGATGGCTGGTCTTGCAAGAGGTAAAATTATCTATGGAGATTCCAGTGGTGATCCGGCTGCTCTTGCTGTGGGTTCAAATGGATATGTACTAACTTCTGATGGAACAGATGTAGCATGGGCTGCTTCTTCTGTATCAGGTTTAGCAGCTGATAATCTTTCTGCAGGTGATGCTGCTGTTACTCTTTCTACGACTTCCGGTAATATCACAATAGATGCAACAGCAAATGACAGTGATATTATATTTAAAGGAACGGATGCTACTTCTGATATTACAATGCTTACTTTGGATGGAAGTGAAGCTGGTAAAGCTATATTCAATGCTGGAATTACAATTGCTGATGCAGGTACTATAGGTTCAGCCTCCGATGCTGATTCTATATCTATTGCCTCAGACGGTGTAGTAACCATGAATCAAATACCTGTATTTAGTGCAGGTATCAACGTATCCGGTGGTAGTATAGCCGGTACACTGTCTACTGCTGCACAAGCTAACGTAACAAGTTTAGGCACACTTACAGCATTGACTGTAGATGATGTAGCTGTAAATGGTAAAGTAATAACCATGACAGGATCTACAGATGATACTGCTGTATTTACTGTAGGTACAAACGGTACACTAACAATAGAAACAACCGACACAGCTGCTGCTGCAGGTAACATACAAATAACAGCAGACGGTACTGCTGAACTTGCTGGTACTACTGTAACATTAGATTCTGGAGCAGACATTGTATTAGATGCTGCCGGTAACAACGTAACATTTAAATCAGGTGGTACATCAATACTTGACTTTAGTAACAGTTCTTCTGATGCTGTAGTAACTGCTAGTGTACAAGACAAAGACATTATATTCAAAGGTGATGACGGTGGAAGTGCTGTAACATCTTTAACTATGGATATGTCTGCTGCTGGTAAATCAATCTTTGGTGCAGCTGCTGTAGGTAAAACTGATACAGATACTTCAAATAGTGGTAGTATTACATTAGATTTTGATACTAATCAAAACTTTGTACTAACAGCAACAGGAAATGTAACTTTAGCTAATCCAAGTACAGAAAGTGTTGGACAAAGTGGAATAATTGTGTTAATACAAGATGGTACAGGTAGTAGAACACTATCCACAGGTTCTAATTTTGAATGGCCTGCAGGTACTGCTGGAACAATATCTACAGCTGCTAATGCTATAGATATAATACCATATTTTGTGGATGCTGCAGATAGTATACTTCTTGGAGCACCTCAATTAGCCTTCTCAACCCCATCTTAATAGGAGTAATTTAATTTGAGTGGACCTCTTTCTAATCCTTTTATGTTTAAGTCATCGGCTGCAGCTGGTGATTTTCATGAGTATCAGATAGCTAATAGTTGTCGTTTTGATAGAGCTTCAAGTCATTATTTAAATAGAACTATTCAAGCAGGTGGTAATTTAGATTTATGGACTCTAAGTTTTTGGATGAAACTAACTGCTAGTGCAGGATTTGGTAGTAATCAATATCATGTATATACTTCTGAAGATAATACTATTGGTGCTTATGATGCTATAATGTTTGATGTTAATTCTAGTAGTCAAATTTATTATCAAATATCTAATAAGTATTTTACTGGCAATCATTCTATAAGAGATACAAGTGCTTGGTATCATGTGGTAATTGTCTTTGATAGTGAAAATGGAACAGCAGCTCATAGAAAAAGAGTTTGGTTTAATAATGTAGAAGATACTGGTTCAGATGTTCAAACTTACACTCAAAATTTAGATTCGCAATTAAATAAAAATACAGTCCATAACATAGGTGCTAGACAAGATGAAAATGCTAGTTACTTTTTTGATGGTTATTTAGCAGATTTTATATTTGTAGATGGTTATGCTTATGCTCCTACTTATTTTGGAGAGAGTAAAAATGGTTGCTGGATTCCCAAGGACTATAAAACAGACACAGGAAATTATGGAACAACAGGATACCATTTAGATTTTGCAGACAGTAGTGCTTTAGGTAATGATGTATCTGGAAATAATAATGATTGGACAGCTAATAATTTATCAGCACACGATCAAATGCTAGATAGTCCTACCTTCAACTCTAGTTCTAATGGTGGTAATTTTGCTACTTGGAATCCTTTAAATGCAGGAAGTTATACTACTTTATCAGAAGGTAATTTACAAGTTACAGGTACATCTAGTGATGCTTCACAACCTTCTGGTACTTTTGCTATGACAAGTGGTAAATGGTATTATGAAATGTTAATTAAAGATTATGTTTCTGGTTATCCTTATCCCGGTCTTGCTGTACTTGGAAATATAGCAAATTCTCCTACTACTGGTGGAGATATTTGGGCTATGCGTTATAGATTAGATAATGGAACAGTAGGTGCAAATAGTGGTGATGCAATAACTGGATTAGGTACAATAACAGCTACAAGTACAGGAGTTACTACTGCAACTGATGGAGATATTATTAGTTGGTATTTAGATTGTGATAATAGAAAAGCATGGATTGCAAAAAATGGTACTATACCTAATTCTGGTGATCCTGCTAATGGAACTAATCCACAATGGTCTTGGACAGCAACTCCTAATAATGGAATAACATTTACTGCTCAAATATATAATGGAGATGATACTATATTAAACGCAGGACAAGATGGAACTTTTGCTGGAGAAAAAACAGCTCAAGGAAATAGTGATGATACAGGCTATGGTAATTTTTATTATGATCCACCTACAGGATTCTTGGCTATGTGTACTGGTAATTTATCAGTAGCAGATGAAGTTGATCCTGCACAAACTGATGACGATTATCCACAGAAATTGTTTGATGCTAAATTATATACAGGAACAGGTTCTACTAATGCGTTAACAGGATTAGGATTTCAACCTGATTGGGTATGGATTAAAGAAAGAGGTGGTGCAAATAACCATATGGTATTTGATTCTACTAGAGGTACTAGCAAATACATTTCTGCTAATACAAATGGAGATCAAGGAACAGATAGTGCTACTATGAATACATTTGGTAGTGATGGTTTTACAGTAGGAAGTGATGGAAAAGTTAATGCAAGTAGTGATACTTATGTAGCTTGGAATTGGAGAGCAAATGGTGGAACAACATCTAGTAATACAACTGGAGATATAACAAGTACAGTACAAGTTGATCCTAGTGGTAGTTTTTCTATTGTAAAATATACAGGAGAATCAGCAACAAAAACTGTAGGACATGGATTAAGTGCTGCTCCCTATATGATGATAATAAAAGCCTTAAATAATACTTATAATTGGGCAGTATATCATACAGATATTGGTTTAAATGCATTATTTTTAAATACTACTGGTGCAGAAGATACAGGTGCAGCAACTCTTTGGGGAAACGCACACCCAACAGCTTCAGTTTTTTCTGTAGGTGATGGAAATGAAACAGGAAAAAGTGTAGATTATATAGCCTATTGTTTTGCAAATTGTGAAGGATATATCAAAGCAGGAACATACGAAGGAAATGCAGATAATGATGGTGCATTTGTTTATACTGGATTTAAACCTGCATGGATGTTACTAAAGGAAGTAGCAGTAGATAATTGGGGTATTTATGATAATAAAAGAGATGGCCGAAATAATGATGATGGTGATGGTAATGCAGTTTTATATGCAGATGATGATTATGATGAAGAAAATCAAGCATCAAGAGCAATAGATTTACTTTCTAATGGATTCAAACTACGTACTTCAAATGCAACTTTTAATGCTTCAAATACTTATGTATTTTTAGCAATGGCACATAACCCATTCAAATACGCAACAGGACAATAAAGGAGAAAAACAATGTGGGCTAAACTAAATTCGGATAAAGATACAATAGAAGAGATTATTGTACATCCGAAATCAATGACAGTAGATGGGATAACACATCCTAGAACTTTATTTTCTCTGTGGACAGATGCAGAAAGAAAAGCTATTGGTATAGTGCCAGTAACAACAAGTGGTACATCTCTTAATAGCAAATATTACATAGAACAAAATGAATCATTTGCTATAGCTGGAGATAAAAATAGTGTTGTAAGAACTATAGGTGTAAAAGTAGCTGACAAAGCTTTAGCTGATGTAAATGAAGTATGGACACAAGCTCAAATAGATGATGGTGAAGCACCAGATGGTACGTCTGCTAACGATCCAAAGTTAGACGATGATGGAAATCAAATTGTTACAAAAGGTTTAAAAACTTTAGCTAAAGAAAAAGCTAATATAGATGCTAACGGATTTTGCCAAGGCTTTAACTGGCTAATACAACGAAAAGTAACAGCCGACACAGCTGTGCCTTCTGCAGTGGTTTCCTACATGGCAGCAGTGAGAACAGCCCACGGTTCTATCTGTACAGCCATAGATAATGCCAGTGACATGGATGCGTTTATAGTTCTTCACACAACCGAATACAACGAGGATGGTTCTGTAAAAACTATAGCTAAAGTTCAAGATTGGCCTGACGACAGTGGAGTGAAGGGAAACCGTAGATAATGGCAACGGATGAAATAGAGATGGGCAAACTTATACAGGCTGTAGAGACACTTTCCAAAGAAGTGGACCGACTGTCCAAAAGATTAGATTCACTAGAAAGCCAGCTGGATAAAGGCAAAGGGCTATTTGTAGGAGTTCTTCTTGTAGCAAGTGGAGCTGGTGCAGCAATATCAACATTAATGAATAAGTGGTTTTAAAAAATGGCAAAGTTACCAAAGATTATACAAAATATGCAACAAGGTCAAATGAAGAGGTTAGCAGACGGTGGGGATGCTGTAGATGAATCTGTATCAGGAAAACTTGGTTTAACCCCTAGGGATGCTCCTGCTCAAAAAACAGAATTAACAGCAGGTGAAACGGTAACACCAACGCCAATTGTAGAACAAACAACAGAACAAATTGATCCTATTAATGTGGGAACAACACCTACTACTGCATTATCTACAGCCAGTGAAACAGATTTGTCTGTAGCTAAACCGCAAGCAACGGCTGCTGCCCAATATACAGCATACACCGTACCTAATACTCCAGAGGCAATTGCTGCTCAAGGTACTCTATCACAAGAATCTAAAATTGGAGACATTCAAGGTACAGTATCTCAAGAAGCTGTAGCTGCTGCTGAAAAAGGCACTGTAAGTGAAAAGGCAACTGTTAAGTATCAACTTGGACAGCTGTTTGAAAGTATAAAAACTGGTGAAGAGTTACCCCCGTGGGCTGCTCCAGCTGTAAGAAACGTAACTGCACAGATGCAAGCAAGAGGTTTAGGTGCTTCTTCTATGGCAGCTGCTGCAATAACACAATCTATTATGGAGGCTGGTGTTCCAATTGCTGCTGCAGATGCAAAAACATACGCAACAATGGATATGCAAAACTTAAATAATGCACAACAAACTGCGTTACAAAATGCTATGACTTATGCTGCTATGGATAAGGCTAACCTTGATGCTAGAATGACTGCAGCTGTAAACAACGCAAAGTCTTTTTTAACTATGGACACACAAAATTTAACAAATAAACAACAGTCAAATGCACTATCTCACCAATCACATATACAAAAATTATTTACAAACCAAGCTCAACAAAATGCATCGTTGCAGTTTAACGCCAAATCAGAAAACCAAATAACTGAATTTTTTAACGAGTTAGGTGTACAGGTAGAGAATGCAAACAAAACAAGGGTAGCAGCGATGAGACAGTTTAACGCTGACCAAGGCAATGCTACAGCAAGATTTGTATCACAAATGGAAGATAGCCGAGATAAATTCAATGCTAATATGACAGCACAGATTGATCAAAGTAATGCAAATTGGCGTAGACAAATAAATACACAAAACACTGCAACACAAAATGAAACTACAAGAATAAATGCTCAAAGTTTGTTAGGTCTTTCTGTACAAGCACAAAATCAATTGTGGCAGAGGTACAGAGATGAAGCACAGTGGTCATTGCAAAGAGCAGAATCTGCTTCTAATCGTGCTCATGCTTTTGCAATGCAATCACAGCAGAATGAATTTAGTAGAGATCAGTATGAAACAGAGTATAAAGATAATATGTACATGGATTTAGGTACTGCAATATATAATAAAATATTTGGTTAGGAGTAAACGATGATAAAAACTTTAAGAAAAGTATGGAGGTCAAACTGGGGTAAAGCTGCGTTGCTTGGTGTAGGTATGGTAGGTTATGGGGCTGCATCTAGGGCTGGAGCATTTCAAGGTACATTTTTACCAGAAACTAAAGACATCTATGATTTTATAGCTCCTACTGCTGGTAAGACGGGGTTTTTAGCAGATGTGCAAAGGTTAGGTGCAGATCTTGTATCGGCTCCATTTAAAGTAGGCGGGGCATTTGCTGGTAGCGGATATGATTATCTTATGGGAACACCGGGAGCTACTTTTGGTAAATTTAAAAATGAATTAAAAGATGCGGTGGGAGGTGTATTGCCTGATCCTATAAAAAAATATGCTACAGATAAAGCTGGCGAGTTAATTTTTGGATCTGATGGAAAACCTGTCCCATTAGGTAATCAACGTGCTAGAGCCACTCACCCTGCTATAGCTCCAATTAGCCCATCTGGAAACATTGCCATAGCTGCAGCTAGAAGAACTGATCCTTTTAACCCTAACCGAACTGCTGCTCAAGTTTTAGCCAAAGCATACCAAGATAGATATTATAGAGACATAGACCAACAAACCCGTGGAGTATCTAGGGCAGGTCCAAATATTCTTGTGAGAGAATCTGGCAAATTAAAATTTAGTTAAGCACCATATAGGTGTACAGCGTAGAGGACAAACAACATGTTATTAAACCCAAAAAAAATACAACAAGCAAATGAAGGTTCTGTAAATTCTCCTGAACAAATAGATCCATTTGATGCTCCTGTACCCGGACAGTCTCTTACCGATGAACCGGGCAAATGGCCTTGGGATGCACCACCTAAAATGGTAGACCCTGATGATGCTGTGGATTTTGTTATAGGAAGAATAGAGGATGATCAAGATACAAAAGATGACATAGATAAGTTTCTAATGTCTGGAACTCCTGTAGAAAGTATTGTAAACACCATTTCATTTACGGGGTTTGCTGAAGGGTTGTGGAGTCCGGATGTGGCAGAGATTATCAAGTTTCCTCTATCTGCGTATTTTGCTACAATGGCTATAGACCAAGGGTATCCACTTGTAATGTTTAACGATGACAATCCAAAACAAGATGTAAACGATCAACAAATAATAGATAGCTTACGAGAAAATTACCCAGAAGTAGTTGCAGAAATGACAGAAATGCTAGAGCAACCAATGGAGCCTCAAGGATTTTTAGAAGAAGAACCTATGATGTTAGAAGATTTAAGCATGTTGGAGGGTGAAGAAGGTATGCCTGAAGAAGGTATGATGGTAATAACTACAGATGAAGGGGGTATGATATAATGATAAATCCGTTGGTATCAATAGCTGGTGGAATGGTTAGGGCTTATAATGCTGATACTGAAGCTGCTAAACAACAAGCGTATGAACTTGCTCAAATAAAAGCAAAATACGGAGCAGAAGCAGATGCTGCAAATGATTTAATTCCAAAATTATATTTTACAAATGAAAATGGGGAGATGCAATACCCTTTGATAGACGGTAAAAAAATTAATTGGGATTTAGAATCAGCAAAAGGAAATCTTCCCGCTTCATTAGCTTTTGCAGACAAAACATTAGACATAATAGAGAGTGACTATTATAAAAATTTAACCCCCGGTGATAGGGGAAGATTGAATGCTAAACTTAAACCTATTCAATCTTTTGTACGAGACCAAACAACAAAAACCACCGATTCTGGTGTAATTCCTATGCTCAATCCACACGACCTTATGAAAGTTAATTTTAATTCTGATATGTACAACCCCAACAACCGTGTGCAAAACGAAAAATCTGATCCTTTAAATAAAGATTTAATAGGGCAAGATAAGGATGGGCAAATAGTAGGCACTATGATTCCAGACCAATTTTTTGATAGAAAAACAGTTTTAGAATATGCTCAATCAATTATTCCTCATCATACTCTGATAAATACTCAAACATTACGAGATAAAGAACCTATAAGTAATCAAACTGCTGTACAAACATTGTTAGAAATGTATGGACCAGCAGCTTTAGAAACAGCTGCAAATTTAACAAATCTACAATATGAAGTTAATACTGGCCGTTTGGGTGCAACTTCTACAAATACTATTATGGAAAAGGCTTATGAATATTTTCCAGAAAACACAATAGAATCTTCAAAAGAAAGAGATGCATTTTTTCTAAGAGTTATTAGTTCAGCAAGAATAGATAATTTTAATTCTATAGCAAGTGGTTACGACACTACAAAATATGATTTTGAAAAAAAGGCACAGACTTACGACATAAAAGGTAAAAGAGATTTGTATATGTCTACCAGTACTGCCTTTGATAATACAGTACAAATGATTGGCCTTGTAAAAGAATACCAAAAAAAATATCCAAATAGAGCTGTTCCTCTTGGTCTTTTAGGAAAAGGTATGGGTAAAATTGCTAACTTTATTGATGAGGGTGGTGGAGCTCAACAGCTTGTTGAAGTAATGGATTTATTTAAAGCTGCTCTTGGTATAGAATTTGCAAATGATGGAACAGAAGAAAGATTTAAAGCAAAAATGGGAGGTATTTTATCTGATACTTACATTAGAGATGTAGGAGAATTTAGAGCATCTTATGAAGTTTATCAAGAATTTATAGCATACCAAATAGCTGCTGCTTTACAGGGTGGTACAGGTGGTAGAACTATTTCTGATATGGATGTAAAAAATATTAAAGCATCTTTAGGAGAAAGTTTATTTCAAAGTGGTGATATTCTTGTACACAGATTAGAAGAAATTGGTAAGTTCTTAAATAGTATTAATGAAAAAAATCGGTTATTTGCAGATGCAACAACGGTAGGTGATTTACGAGTAGCTCAAATATATAGAGAATATGTAATAGGTACAAAAATTGCTAGAAATTATGGTGTAACTATTAGAGATTTGGATAATGTAGGAGAGCAAGGTAATTACCGAAAAGGAGAATTAAGTTTTGTTGCAGTAAACTTGTTAAATAATATTTATACTCATGCTGATAGAAATATTGGTGCATCCTACAGAAACACTGCTGGTGAAACTTTAGATACACTACAAAGGGGTGAAGAAGTAATAGAAGGAGGCGAAGATAAAAAAATCAATGGTGATAAAGGTAATACTGTAAGTGGTTTTACCCTGCAAGAAATACAAACCATGATGAGTAGTGATGATCCGAGTACAAGTGCAGATGGAGCAGATTTGTTTGATGATTACAACAAAGGAAACTTTGATTAGTAGAAAGGTTCAATAGATGGCAACGATTGCTGACTTAAATAAAAATGAAGCTGTAGATAACAATGTTGTTACAGATAACGTGTTAAATGAACAGATGAAAGCGTTAGAAGTACCTGTAGAAAACCAGCAGGTAGTTGAGAACGTGCCGGTTGAGGAAGCTGTGGTAGAACCAAAAGTTGAAACTGCAGAAGTAAAACCTGAAGTTAAAACCGATGTAGCACCACCCGCACCATCTACATCTGACGCAGAAGTATTATTTGCTGCAGAAGCTCCTGAACCTACAAAATTTGTAACTCCAGAAGATGCAAAAGATATACGTAAAGAATATTTTAAAAAACGAGCAAAGGAAACTATTAGAAAAGCATCTAAACCTAACTTAACATTTAAAGCTTTAAAAGATGATAATGGTAAAATAGTTAATTATGTAATGAAATTATATTCTGCTCCAAATGAAAATGGAAAATCTAAAGTTTTAGACAGGTATGTTGTTAGTGCTGATATACCTAAAGAAAGACTAGAAGAAATATATAGAGTAACAAGAGATCACATAAACAAATTAGATTTAAAAACTTTAGGAACTGCGGAGGGAAGGCCCGCAACTATAGCGAGCTACGTTTCAGATTATATGACATTTGGTCCAGAAAGTATAAAGTACGCTGTAGGTGCCAGTGCTATTATAGCTAACCCAATAGTAGGGGGAGCAGCCGTAGTAGGTACTTTTGGTTTAGATCATTTTTATGATTTTATACCTACAACAGAAGAAGTTTTTCAAGGGGCTGATATTGCACAAAGAGTAGGAATTTTTAAAGGAGTAAAGGCTACTTTTGGTGACGTAGAAACTGCAAAAAAAGTTTTGCAAGACGGTAAAATAAATGAACATATAACAGATGAAAAAGGAAATTATAAACCATTATTGTTATCTGATCTTGCTGATAAATTTGGAAGAAGAGAGGATGTGCCGGCTAAATTGTTAGCTATTAATTTAGCTATAGAAGGAGTTATTTTTCCGACAGGATTTGTAGCGGGTTTATGGGCAAGCAGAAAAGCGTGGGGTGAGGTTGGTGATATTGCTGTTGAATCAGAAAAACTCGTTAGAAGAGAATTGGCAGAAAGGGGCATAACTAGGGCTCCTACAATTTATGAGTTATCAAAAACAATCCGAGTAAAATTAAAAGATTTATCTCAAACAAGAAAAGAGGGTGGTGATAGGATTGCTCGTTTATCAGAATCATTTAGTAGATTTAAAAGAGATCAAATTTATCAAATGAGAAAAGAACGACCACAGTGGTGGGGTGGTGGAGCTCTTGCAGAAGGTGCTTATGGTGGTACAGCTTATCTTTTAGATAGGTCTATGGATTGGCATGTGGGTGGAGGCCTAAACACTGCTGGAGCAATTGTAGCAACATTTACTTCTGGGGGTGTGTACAGAGCATTAGATAATTTAACTAGGGGTATAGGTATTGCTTCTACACATATAATAAATCCTTTTATTAAACCTTTTGGAAAATTTGATGTGGATACTGCTACAAATTTAGCCTATAAAGAGTATGGAGGAAAAGAAGGTTTTGATCAAGCCGTATTGCAAAGAGCAAAAAAAGAAACTGGAGGAGTGGGGCCTGATGAAGTAGATCTTAACAGAGTTGAAAAAGAAATGATCCAAGAGTTTAGGGGTGGTTTATCTTTAGATGGTTTTGCAAAAGTTTTACGAGGAGATGAAAATTTAGCAAATTTAGGATTGACACCAAAAGAAATAAAGCAAGGAGAAAAATTCATAAAATCATTCAGTCAATTATCTCCACTGTCTCAATCACGTATGTTAAAATTTATAGATTATTCTACAAAGGTTGTAGATGGTCTTAGAAATTTAGGTATAGAAAATCCAGAAACAAGCCTCGGAACTTTGTTTAATTTAAATGTTTTAAGAGGTATTGAACCTGATTTATTTGCATTTAAAGCAAAACGATCTAGTTCATTCCGTACTGGAATGTTAGCTCAAGCGGGTTTAGAAGATTATTTTCAACAGAAACAAGAATTAGCAGAACAGCTAGATGAAGTTTTACAAAAAGTTTTATCTGGAGTAAACAAAAAATTAACAACCGGTGAAGGTAGAGCAGAAACTATCCAAACTGAAGTACGTTATTTTGTAAACGAACTTAAACTTATGCAAAGAACTTTAGCAGATGAAGCTGTAGATAGTGCAGATAAATTAGAAGATGCTATAAATTTAGAAATAGATAACTTTGTATTAGGAAACGCTGCAGTAGATCATAGCATAAGAGATTTAATAGCTAGTATAAAAATTACAAGTGGACAAAAAAAAGCTATAGAATTTTTAGAAAAATATGATGCTAAAAGAATAGAAGCAGCAGCTGAAATGAATGATATAGCAAGAGGGACCTTTAATGTAAATCCAATAAAAGCTAAATCTACTAATAGTAAAAATATAGCAAGCATAATAATAGACCAAAAAAATGCATTAAAAGATGCAAAAGATACGTTATATACAGAAGCAAATGCTTTAGATAAAGTTGTAAATGGTAATGGGTTCTATTTTGCGTTAAAAGATAAAATAAACAGAAGTGCATCTCAAGATTTTAGAGAAAATATTGGTGATACACAAAAGGCTTTAGATAATTTGTTTGGTGAAGCAGCTCAAGATTATTTTAATGTTATAAAAAAGGAAGAAGGACTTACTGACACACAATTTAATGATTATCTTAGAGAAGTTTTTAAAGAAGCTAAAATGGAGCCTGCTGAAATAGAACAAGCTATGAAAAGCGAAAGTTTTATATTAGAAACTTTAATGGAAAAAGACATTAGTATAGATGGGGTATCTAAAATACCATCCTTTTATTTATCCGCAAAAGATTTAAGAAATATAGAAAGTGGATTAAATGCAAGAATGCGATTACTTAAACCTCAAATTAAAGATCTAAAAGCTTTTCAACATTTTGGATTACAAGACATAAAACGATCTATAGATATTGAATATAAAAAACTAGAAGATGATCCAGACATTAAATTAAATAGAGAGATATTAAATCAAGCTAACGAAGCTAATGTAAAATATTATAATGCGTTAGAAAGTAATCTTTTAAAGAAAACTTGGGGGACACGAGGGAGGTACAGACCAGAGCCAGAATATATTGGGTCACATGAATATAGTTTACAACCTGAAAAATGGGCTGATCAAATATTTAGTAATCCTGATGATGCAGCAGGTGTATACAGGGATATAGATACTTTATTTGAAGGGGCTGATCCAAAATTAAAAGCGGAATTTGAAGAAGCAATAAATTTACATGCTCTTACATTAGTTCAAAAAGAAATTGTAGAAGCGTCACCGAGAGATCTTGAAAAATTATTAGCAGGTAAAACCATAAATGTTCCTACAGATGATGTAAATGTAACAGATGTGATAGAAGTATTTCAAGAACCAGCAACTATAGGAACAGCAAACCTTAATAAAAAAATGAGAATAATAGATGCATTAGAAGAAGCAAGTATAGATCCAGTAACAAAAAGAAAACGGTTTGATTTTATGGAAGCACGAGATTTTGACACTCGGTTACAGAAAGCTGTAGATCAATCGGATACGTTAGCAAAAGATTTAGTAGATGCACAAACAACAATGAATAAAACAAAAAAAGTTTTAAAAGGAAAAATAAATAACCGAATTAAATTTTTAAAAGATGAAGTGCTTGGTGGAGATTTACAAAAATTAAGCAGATACCAAGCTGATCCACAGAATTTACTAATTGATTTACAATCTGGGGTATTAAAAGATGTGCAAGATAACATCATCTCTTTAAACAATCCTAAAAAACTAGAAAAGTTTAATGAAGCAGTTCATACTTTATTTACACAAGGCTTTATGAATAGATTTGCATCTGTAGGTGATTTAATGGTTAGAGAAGGGGAAAGTAGATCTGTATACAATTTATCTATGGAAAGTTTAGAATTTTTAAAAAGTAATAAAAAAATTATAAAAGACCTTTTTGGTAAAAGAATAAATATAGATGACCTTGTTCTTTTAGCAGAAAATGCTGCTTTAACATCGGCACGAAAAGGTGTTGATACATCTTTGATAGATACACCTACCAAGGGACTTCCTCAACTTACAATAGGGTCATATGTAGGTAGAACTAATGCGGTAGCCCAAGGCCGTACTGGTCTTAAATACATAGGTGCAGAAGCATTGGTTGTGCAAATGAAATCAAATGAAATGGCTTCTATAGCTGGTTTATTATTAAATCCTAAAGCGACAGAAAAAATAGCCGATATTATAAAATCAGGAAAACCACTATCAGGAAGCGTAAATGTTCCTGCTCTTGTGTGGCTCCCACAACTAATGGGAGAATCTATGGCTCTTTTTGAAAATTATTTAGAAAATAAAGAATATATTTCACAAAATCCTAGCAAACTTTATGATCAAATACCGCCAATAGGAGCAGGGGGAATTATAAGAGAAAGAGAATTATTACAACAAATGCAACAAAATATGGGAGGAAACTAACATGCCCGGAAAACACAACTACAAAAAGATGGCTGAAGGGGGCAGATCTGATATGTCTGCTAAACCAGATATAGCTAAACCTGAAACAGAAAGAGTAGCACCGCCTACTCCTATGAGCGATGCAATGGAATTATCCAACGTAGATCCTATGACAGGAAAACAGTATCCTAACAAAAGACAAATGAAATATGGTGGGGCTGTTATGTACAGCAATGGCCCTCGTAAAGTAAGGACATAGAGCATGGCAGAGTCAGAAAGACTAAAAGGTAATAGATCCCCTGTAACTGATTACAAAATAGGTAATGGTGGAGTTAAAGATTTATTTAAATACCTCATGGGAGATAGTGCCACACGCAAAAGCATGAAAGTTGTAAAAACCCGTGGCGGTAAAACTACCGTAGTTAGAAATGGTAACCAAAAAGATGTTATAGGAAACAATGTAAGAAAAGTTGTAGTAAACAGCTCTAATGATGTTAGTAGAATGGCAGGAGATCGTGCTAGAAATATACAAAGAAATATGGCAGCAAGTATGAATCAGCGTGTAGAACCTGCTAGAGTCACCGGAGAAGACCAAACAAATAGAATGCGAATGATGGCAACCTACCCCGGTGCTGTACAAGATGATAGGGGACCTCCCGCCATGATAGAACCTGTAGACGTTCAAGAGTTACCACCAACAATAAGAGCAAGTGAAGGTCCTATGAAAGTAAGGCCACAACAAGGGTATGATAGATTAGCTATGCGAGGAGAAAACGTAGTGGCACGATCAGGACCTAGAAGACGGGCTCCTGTAGAATCCTACCAAAGAGGAGAACCTACTATCCGTGTACCACAGAACCAAGGAGTATCTGGATCTCTTTCGGATGCATACGCTGGTGATCCTGAGTTTGATATTTTTATGACTCCACCCGGTGGGGGCATGGCTTATGGTGGACAAGTAAAACCAAAAAAGAAAAAGAAGAAAAAACTAGCTAAGGGTGGTAAAGTAAGTTCCTACAACTACTAGGACTTACAGAGCTTTCCTACATCTTCCTCTACAGCATGGCTTACCTTCTTAAGGTATTCTACCACTGCTCCTAGTACATGTGTATTTGGGTAATCTTTTTTCCACCCATCAAGGGCAGTAACTAAAGTTTCTCTCTCTACGTAATCTACTTGTGTTATAATTTTGCCGTCTGAATTGACCTTTACGGATAGTTCAAACAGACTTGCTTCAGACATCTTATTCTTCCAATCTTCCTAGCCGGTGAAATAAATTAATCAGGGTTTCTTTTTCTTCTAATTCAGGATGTTTGTTTAAATAAAAAACAATTACCTTTTTAAGAAGAGATGCATCAGCAGGAGCTATGGCAGGTTTATGAACCCGCATTAGATGTCTACCAACTCACACACTCCGGCAGTACAGGCTAATTCCTGTGATCCCTTCGTGTTATCTTCCTTTTCAAAATCCTGTAGTTTGTGCCAGTCTAAAGTTACTGGCATTTTTTTTACAAGTTTCTTGTATTCCTTCTCATCTATATCTTGATACGGGGCCTGTATGTACGTGTGGTCGGAAAAGGGGAGAAAGGAGACACCACTTAGGTATTCAAAATTTTCCCAACACCACGCACCAACAGGCACCCACTCACTTTCTTTTACCGAAATGGTAACGGAAGGCTTATGCTCACACCAATGTTTTGCATAAAGTTTCCATAACTCAAGCTGTTCTATTGCAGACATATCATTCCTGCAAACAGAGCCTGTAGGGGCTTTCATCGGAAAAGAAAATACTGTTATATCTTTAGATTCTTCATTACCTCTAATTTCTGGCTCACTAGGAATACCAGAAGCAATCATAAATTCTGTAAGAGGGTCTTTGTTATCACCTCGTACTGTTCTTATATAATAAGGATTGTGTCTTGCATGTATACCACTAGCACTATCTACAAGTTGACTAACAGTACCCGATGGTTTAACACACGTTATGGCTGTGCTTTGGTTTATACCAAATCTCTCTGCCCAATATTTATTAGCTTCTATAGCAACACCACGCAAGGTTTCAAGTCGTTTTTCTAATCCACTTTCCTTGCCATTCAGTAGAGAACAATCCATGATTCCTGTAAGGGATACACCAAGCAATCTCTCTTCTTCTGTGTTATTCTGCCACCTTTTACGAAGATAACCAAAGTTTGTAAAGGTAGATTGTATTGTACCTAACAGTGTGGCAATCTGTATCTTTCTTGTAAGATTAGCTACGGTATCACCAGAACGCACTACTACCTCTGTAAGATTACAAAACTGATTAGGTCTTAGTATAATCTCACTACAAGGATTAGTTCCAAAATCCCAATTAGCATCTCGCCTACCATTCTCAGCAGCCTTTGCCTGTGCAGAAGATCTGCTAAATATACCCCGTTCTCCTGACTTACTCTCGTACAAAGACATCCACTCTTTCATAAAAATTCCGGCATCTGGCTTTTCTGTATAGGCTGCAGAATTATTAGCCATAGCTCTTTGTGGATTGTCCTTCCACCATTCACCCATTTTTGCTTTACGAATACGTTGGTCTGATAAATTAGATAAAGAAATAAGAGCAGATCGCCTAACTCCACCCACAACTACAACATCCCCTGTTTTACAAACTATATCATGGCATTCCATAGAGGACAACTTCCTACCCCGTGCATCTTTAAATTTATTAATTGTAAAATCAAACAAGTCTACTAGAGGCTGTGGCCCACTTGCTCTACCACCAAATGTTTTTAATCTAGCACCTGCAGGTCTCACTTTTGACACATTAATTTTAGGTATTCTAGCTGTGTACAAATAGGAAATAAGATCTCTAAATGCTTTTGCCCATCCTTCTTTAGAATCAACAACAGATACTACATCTTCTGTATGTTCAAACTCTTGATTAGGTATAGTGGGAAGTTTATCCGCATATTGCCTCTCAACAGAAAAACCTACACCTGTACCATTAAGTAGTATGTACAGTACTTCATCAAAAGCTTTAGGATTATCTATTGGTATATACGAACAGTTATACCCTGAAATGTTTTCTCTTTCTAATGCTTTGCCAGCCGTCATCAATGCCCTCATACTAGGCATTACCTCCAATGACAATATTGCCTCTTCCATATCCTCCCAAGATTTTTCATCTACATTCTTTATGTTTTCTTTAAAGAAACTAATAAGCCTATGAACCGTTTCATCCCAACTTTCTCTTCTACCTTTGTTTTCTAACCAACGTGAGTATCTAGACATGTGTATAAATGCTTGATATTCTGTAGGTAAATAATTTCCCCCCAATAATGATGCCATTTACTTTTCTCCATATTCTAATTCTAATATTAATTCTGCATAATGTATAACTTTTCTTATATCTTCTGCCCCGTTTTTCTTCCTATGACGAGAAATGTACTTTACGATGTTTCCTTCTAGGAAGTCAAGTTTATTTTTAGAAATATATTCTATGGGCATAATTTCAAAGTCTATATAATGATTGCCACCCACCTGTCTACCTTTTCCTCTTACTGATTGTTTTATCATATCATCGTGAGAGTCATACTGTTCTCTTTTCTTCATTTTATACTCCCATGCTACATAATGTAATTCCACCTAGAATTATTACTACTATTAATATTGCTACTAATTTACTCATCTGTATCTTCTCCAAACAATGATATAATGTTATCTTTCTGTTTATGGGTTGCAGTAGTTCTTCTATCCATAAGACTATCCGTTACAGGAAGTTTAGTCACACGTCTCATTTCATCTAATACAACACTCTGTCCTCTTTCTTTTATCGTGTCCATATCATTTGCTAATAAAGATAAAACACCCCTAGAAAGAACATAAGATAAATCTACATGATTAGTTCCCATTGGGTGAGTATCTACTACAGCAAGACTAACTCCATCTTCTCCATCAGATTTAAGAAGTATAATATACATATCTCTAGGAAATTTATCCTTGTATGAGTTTAAATCTTCTTTATTCATCTAACCATTCCTGTGGTAAAAATCCTTGACACCATTTAAAACCATACCTCTCACACCATCCAGAGTATGTAGTTTTAGAGCCCTTATACAATTTGTTACCTGCTCTCATAAACAAAAATCGTATGTCTATCTCTGGATGCTGTTTTTTAATTAACAAGTGCTTGCCTCTGTCCGCTGTAGTGAACAGGCCCTTTGCCTCTACAAAGAAGTTTTTACCTACTATAGTAAAGTCAGGATTATAAGTAGAATGCCTAACATAATCTATTTTCTCCGATTCATATTCAAATTTTACATTGTTTCTATTTAAAGCCACTGCGATAGACAACTCAAAGTCTGATCGGTAGCCGTGATGTCTTAGTACCATTATACCCTCGGCATGTTTTTATATAATATATCCTCAAACTTATCATTAAAATACTTGAAAGTTTTTGGTGCACTCTCTCGTAGAATGCCTCGTTGTTCTTCTATGCCTGTCCAGTGTAATACTACTAGGCCATTTCTCATTTTCGCTTGTGTAGCTAATGTATCTAGGTCATGGTCTATTTTCTCCTTATGTTCTTCAAACCTATCATCATCCCAAGGTTCATCTAGGTCAAATGTTTTAGTCATGCGGATTGGTATGCCATTAGGTCTGTTGCGTAGTTCTTTTACAATACTATCACCACCAAATGTTTTATCACACTCTTGGTAACCAAAATGTACACCTTCATTGATGTAGCTATCTCCTATGGTTACTTCAGTAGATAAATAAATCATACTTCTATTTCTCTCTTTTTTAATTTCGTATACCAAACCAATGGTCGTTGTGTTGCTTGTGTTCCTACCTTTTTATGCAACTGTGCAGTAGGCCAACACTGTATTTTATAATCACAATAGCCACATACAGTGTGCATAACTCTGTTTCCTGTAGCAATTATCTCACCTTTTCTTTTTCCGTACTGTACACGGAAAGTTTCTTCTTTGTCTTTAAATTCTTTCTTTAATGGCTTATCCTGTATCATTGTTTGTGCATTAGACTTTGCTTTTTCCAATTGCTCTACAGAATCTTCCTCTTGATAGTCTGGTGCTTCACATACTGCCCATTCACCAGAGGCTTTATCAACAACTATCCACCCACCAAAATCCATGTTCTTTGCTTTGCTGTACAGGTAACCCTGCATAAGATAGCCAAATGTATCATCTTCTTTTACTTTATTGTACCCACCAAATTCTCCACCAAACTTCTTAGAGAATGCATAGGGTGATGCAGATTTTATATCCCACACCTTACCATCTATTACAACATCTAAAGTACCACTAAGTTCACATACATCTAAATCTAACTTAACTTTCTCTTGTTCTGATTCTATATTTACTCCTGATGATTTTAACACCACCATAGCAATAGCTTCTATAATATCACCAAAAAGAAATCGCATAATAGAATTATATTGTATCTCTTTTGGTGAACCATTTTTGTCATGCCACTGTTGGCACATAGGTCTGCCCAAGCCACTCATACGTAAAGAGTACCCACCTTTGCCACGAGACAACTGCTTAACTAGGGCATTCCCACAGTCATTCTTAAAATTTTCTAAAAGTTCAGGGTCTAGATCAATACCTTCTTTAGTGGCACGATCTAGTAATCCCTGTACTTTCATAAGAATAGGATTAAACAAAAGTCTTATCCTGTAGCTTCAAGAGTATCACCAAAGTCAGACAAGTCTCCAAGTTTGGCATTCTTTTCTTTTTGCTCCCTCCACTGTGCCATCGTCTTATTGTTGATAGCTTCTTTCGTTTCAAAGAACTTGGTCATCAATTCTTGATCACCTTCTTTTATATCTACTGACTTAAGAACAGACATAGTAGGAACGTAATAAGATGCACCTCCCATTTTCTTTCTCAACGTAGTTACTTTGTTTACCACAGTACACATGATTTGCTTTTGTCTAGCAATCATTTTTATATGGTCACTTATCGGCAGAAAACTTGATCCACGAACATACCATACAGAAGGTATTTCTTCTGGCATGTCCACTTTATTTCCTTCAGCATCTACAGGATCAACGAGCTGTACTGTATTATACAGAACTTGATTACATTTCACACTTTTGTGTAATGCCATCTCAGGACTGTCTTTTGGTAAAGCATCTGCTTGATCTTTAGTCAATCTACCACAACGCATGTTACCTTCTGTGTCATAAAAGTCAGCACTTAAAGTCGGTGCTTGTATTGTTTGACAACCAAAAGTATTTTGATCTGCATCCCATCTGCTATAGGTATACAAACGATAGAAGATTCTAACATGTGCTTCTTTAGCATAGGCAGTAACAAGACTTGGTAGTTTTAAAGCAAACTTACCACGAGAGATAGTTCGGCCCTCGCTGTCCTCTTCACTGTGGTTAATAGCAAGACGAGGTAGCCCCTGATTATTTTCGGAACCACTAACCTCTTGTCCAGTAAGTGCAGCAATTTCTTCCACTGACATATTTTTTAGTGAAGGTACCACACTTGCTTCTTTTGTTACAACGTCATTAGACATCATACTTTTCTCCTCTAGTTTAGAGTGTTAAGACTTCCTCCATGTTAAGCCAATCTTTACCAATCTTCAATTCAATACCAATAGGCATGTCGTAATCAATATTGTATCTCTTCTTAGCCTCAGACTTTATACTCAACATGGACTCAGCCAAAATATCAATCACCTCTTTCTCCTCTTCAGGAAACACGTCAAGGACAATTGAATCATGTACGGTATTACATACTACAGACTGCATACCCTTGTCAAATAAAATTTTTCTTAAATTTATAAGGGCAAGTGGTAACAGATCTGCAGTAGCAAATCCTTGTACAGGATAGTTTTTTATGGCGGTAGCGTGAGTAGAACCCCCATGAAAGTTCCTACGAACATGAGGAAAATGATAAACCCTACCAGAAGGAAGGGTGATCTTCTTCGTTTGGATGGCTTCATTTTGTAAAGCGACATGCCATCTAGCAACAGCTGAATATCTGGCCTTGAAAAGGTCGTAGTATTCAACTTCTTTTTCTGTTCCATATGTACCTCCGTATAATGGTTTAAATGTGTGTGCTTTTGCTTCCTGTCTAGAAACACCTAATGTTTTAGCAGAGAAGCTGTGCACATCAAAACCTTTCTGTACATCAGCATACACCTGCTCGTCTTTTGCAAGAAACCCTGCAACTCTAAATTCTAATTGACTGTAATCACCTTCAAGTATTTTCCCATTGTCCCAACGTGATACAACACACTCCCGTACAGGAAAGGTTGTACCTCTCGGCATGTTTTGAAAGTTAGGGTTACGAGAAGATAATCTTCCTGTAGCAGTAACGCACTGCATGTAGTGTGGATGAATAAAACCTTTGTCATCCAATCCTTTTTCTATACCGTCAACAAATGTTCTTAAGTATGTACCTATAGCATTATACTTTATATAAGAACTAATAAATTTTTTCTGTTCATCGTTAGCAGACATAGCCAATACTTCTAATGTAGGCCTATCCGTTTTAAATCCATGTGTGCTCACATCATAGGCATCTCTTGGCACCAACTTAAATCCGGCAACTGTTCCTGTAGATTTAAATACAACCCCTTCCGCCCCACACGTTTTACAAATTCTTTTAGCTTTGCCAACTGTACCGTCTTTCTTTAGTGGGTTAAAATACCCCCTACCTTTACAGGAAGAACATTGGTGTGATTCTGTATGGGGTACAACAGTAGTATATGTTCTTACCTTTCTGACAAAATCATCTTGCTTGTATTTTCTCACTCGTTTCTTTCTCTTGGTGCTACCATATTGTTCATAACCTAAATTAAATGTACTCGCCCACAATTTCTTATCTGTCACTGCTCTGCTGTACAGGACTTTAGATCTATCCTCTGGACTGTCTAAATTTATAGGGGTATCACCCATTGTACGCTTAACTTCTTCATCAAGAAACTCGTGTAACTCATTGTATTCATTACGATATTGTTCTCTAATATTTGTCAAAGCATCTACACTAACTTTCATGCCAGTATTTTCCATTTCGGTAAGAATTTGACACATCTCATTCATTAGACTAACGGTAGGTGCAAGGCCATTGGAAACATCTTTTTGTTGTGCAAGGTACAACTGTTTTGTTACCTCTACATCTGCTCTTCCATATTCCTCTACAATGTCCCACGGAATTTTGTCAAATGACACACCGTCTTTCATGTACTGCTCTGTTAAATCTGTACGTTTTTCATCAAGATCATATCGTTTTACCGATTCGGCAAGAGACAACGCAACTTTATCACCACCATGTATAACATACTCAGCTATCATAGTGTCATATAGTTTGCCTGTATAGGTAAAGTTACAAGCAAGTAACCACTTAAGATCAAACTTAATATTGTGTCCTACTAATATATCGGTATCATCTAAAACTTTCTGCAGTGTAGCAAAGCCATTCTCTGTAGGTTCTTTTTCTGTGTGTGTAAAACAAAGGTAACCTGATTCGGAATCTATAGTGTCATACCCAACAGATACTAACATGTTTCCTGTATAGGGATCAACATCTAGTTTACCATCGTTGTCCTTTTTAAATGTTGTTTCTATGTCAAGAACAGTTACTGCCATTACACCCGCACAATATTTTGTTATTATCATGGTACCCACACCATGGCCATATCCTCTCCACCCCAAGTACCTAAACTAAAAAAAGTTTCTCTCGGATGAAACTCTACGGCCATACCATAATTTTTATAACCCCAAGCAAATGGTATAAAATCTTCTAAAGAAAGTCCAGAAGAAATAATTTTATCTTTTAAATTAGCTACTACAGGAGGGATTCCAAGAAGTAAAGAACCAATCTCCTCACCGTTTATGTCGTATTTAATTTCTCTAGGATGCCTATAAGAATAAATGTGTTCTAGTTTACCCGTTTTTGGAACATACTGCTCCCATGATAAATTATCATTAAAAACACTAGGTGCCGTTTCTTCATAATAATCTGTAAGTTTTCCTTTTACGAATTTAAAATGATTATAATTTTCATCAGAATATGTAAAAGAATCAAACTTTTTTTCGTCAACAATAAATACAGAATGACTATAAAATATTTTTTTAATGTGTATTAAATCTTTAATTTGTTTAATTTTATAAAACTTTGCAATTTGTCGCAGTTCCGCCATAACATCTTTATGTAATTTCTCCTGTATAATAAAGTTATTACGTATCTGTCTACCTAACAACAAAGGTTTTCTTATTTCATATTGTTCTTTACAGGACATCTATTGATCTCGCAGATTTTGCTACACTTTCTATAATGTCATATTTGCCACTTTTGTAATTTTCGTATTTGGATAAGAGATCATGAAATTTAACTTTAACATAATTATATACCCTTTTGTCAAATTCCTCTTCTGTTATATTTTTAATTCTTTCAATATCAAAATCCAGTTTTTCTGAAAAACCATTGTAAACGGACATGCCCTCACACCAATATCTAATGGATATTGTAGAGTCTACATAATCAACATGAGTTATTTTATAATTAAATTTCATCCTCTACCCCCCTGTACAAAAAGATAGGTGTTCCTGCACCCATCCACGCACCAACAACATTAAACTCAAAATACTCCATAGCCTCTTCATCTGTCATTCCATCTTTCATAAGTATGTCTATACATTTATCAACATCGTAAACTAATAGGTCAGGTTGTGAACATCTTCGGCCTAAGCCTAATATCGCACCATCAAATCCATCAGCTTTTAATATCATAACTCGTATCTTGCCCTGTATATATCAATGGAGCATGTCACTGTCCCATGCCACCCGTTAAGTTTATTTTTAGATATACAAAGATGTCTGATATAATCTTCTTCTTCACCAAAGTTCTTTCCTATACCTATGATAATGTCAGCTTCGGCAGCTTTTCCTGTCCTACTATTTTCTAGCATACTAAAGTCAACCTCTTGTCTACCCTGTGCATCGTAGGATGCTTGAGACACCGACCAAAATAATACTTGTTGTTTCTTAGCTATTGTTCTTGCTCCTTCATACAATGCTCGTAACTTTTCATCTGTCCTAGCAAAGTTACCATTGATGACTACTTTGTCAAGTTGGTCAACCATTACCACATCTGGCTTATGTATGTCAATAAATTTTTCTATCTCTGATAAAGTGATACCTCTACCCTCTAATAATTTTAGGTTAGGTTCTATATCACTCTTGTACACATCCATAGAATCTTCTAGGTTCTTTTTCATCTCATCAATAGACCGTTTAAGGTATGCAGAGAACACTCTACCTTTTACTAACCGGCCCGGCTCTTCGTTAGCAAAATAAGCTACCTTGAATCCCTGTCGGATATATTCTGATACCAAGTATGTACAGAATGTTGTCTTTCCTGTCTCTGGCCTCGCAAAGATAATACCAAGATTACCTCTACCTGCACCACTTATTCTGTCAGCCAACGATTGTAACTCAAACTTAAATTCAAACCCTTGATCCCAACCATCTATATAATCTTTTACATCATCTTTCACTTCCTGAAAATTCCCTTCATCTTCTGGTGCTTTCTCTATGGCAGTGTCAACTAAAGCTCTCAGTACAGTAAAGTCGTCACTGTTGCCTAACCAAATGTCAGCAGATAAGTCACTAATTTTATGGGCTTTGTCTTTCTTCCAGAAGTCAATGATTAAATCTTTTAGAATGACCTTGTTGCTTGGCATAAATTTGTCAAGTTCTTTTATTACATCCTCTATAGGTTCTCTGGATGATTCTGGTAACGCAGGGTATTTATTTCTATGTAATTGTATCAGTGTATTTATGTCAATGTCACTTTCATACTTTTGTTGAGCAAAACTGATAGTGTCAAAGATAGTGCCTACACCATTGGCAAACATTTCTTTTGATACAACCTCTACAGTATCTTTGTAAAACTCATGTGATAAACATGCTGATAATATTTGTTTCTCAAGCGACATTAAACTTCTCCTTTATCTCTTCTTCACTCCACCTCTTTATGTCTCTGTCTAATAACACTAACTTTGTCCGCACATGGATAGACAATTCATGTACTATTTTCATTGCCTTCTTTGAAGCATCCTTGTCTAATGCAACGGTAACAAGTTTATAATGCTTAATGTATTTTAAATAATCTGTCAATAAATTTGTCCCCATTAAAGCCATACCATGTACATTAGCTAATGTCAACGCACAAGCAGAAGCACAGTCCTCAACGATTACAAGATAGCTACTGTCATTGGCCGTAACAAAAGGAACACGAGAAGATGCATACCTCTTCCACTTTGGTTTAGAATTTGTCAGCGATCTACCCACAGCATCAACTAAACTTTTATCTTTGTACACAAGAAACACACAACGGTCTTCCTTAACATCATATCTTATATTGGCAAATCTATTTTTGTAAGCATGGTAGGATTGTACAGATTTTAAATAGTCAACAACTCTTTGACTGCGGTCTATCCCCACCCACTGTTTGTTATATACAGATAGATCTACTCTGTTAGGTTTTTTATCTTTTGCCACAGACGATGTCTGAGCAAGATTGCCTGTTTTTGTAGTCCCTCCAACTGAGCAATCAGCATGGTAGCAATTATACAACAACCGCCCAGAAGTATGAGTAGCATTGAAAGTATTTTTACGAAAACAAACAGGGCAATCGCCTCTATATGTTTCATCAACAGGTATAGACAATGCCTTAACAAATGAAGCAACATCAATGTCTCCTCGCATGGTAATCTCCTCGTGTATCTTTCTCTCTACATTACTAGTAACTTTTTTAAAAAACTATGTCAACAAAAAAAAGTACTTGACAAGAAAAATTTTTGGCGGTACTAATATATAACCCTATAAGGAAACATATATGGAAGACCTTAATAAAAAGGTAACTGAAATGTTTATTAAAGATTTACTTGACTTGTACAATAGATATGTACTATTAGGTATATCTAAGATAGATATGTGTGGTATTATAATAAATACCTTAGCAGGACTTTATTTAACAATGACTTATGAACTAGAGGAGAATGATGAAGATGAGACTATACACTGAAGCATTAGTAACCCCTGTAATTAAGAACATGGTGGGGCAAAAAATATTTAAAGCAAAGTTTGTCAAAAAAAATGGCGAGGTACGAGAGATGAACTGTAAGTTAGGTGTGAAGAAACACCTTAAAGGTGGCATAAATGTCAACAACAGAGATAGATACCTAACTGTATATGACATGAAAAGTTCTGGGTACAGGAACATAAACCTTAATACTATTTTAGAAATAAGATGTGGTAACAGGATGATTAAGAAATTTGTAGGCAATACAGGAAATGTTTATAACCTTGTGGATATAGAATAATGGAAATATTATATTATGCGATAATTGCTTATTGTTTAAAAACTTGTAACACTATGGAAGACATGGACAAGTATATAAATTTAAATCCCATGAACCATGATGAATGTTTATTTACTTTAGATAAAATGGCGGAGCAAGAAAAGAAATTGCACCCTGTACTAGTTAATAGAAATATTGGTGTGCTTTGTGTTAGGCAGAGTTTAATGACCGATAGAGATATTGCAAAATATCAGGTTTGGGGAGAAGCCACATAATTTACTTGACAACAATAAATAAGAGGAGTACAACATATGAACACTTTTTCAGAGTGGATAAATAGAGAGCTAAAACTTAAGGAGAAAGAAGATATGGCTAGAACAAAAAAGAAAGAAGTGGAAGTGCCTACTATTACCGACTTACAGTTGGTGCTTACAAACCGAGTTAAGAAACTTGTACAGGATATTGAGGAGAGTGGAGTAGATTACATCACTTACTCTGATGTGTCTAAACTTGACAAGGCCTTTGATGATGTAGTAGAAGAAGCAAATCTAAAATATCAGCAAATGACTATAGAGCATGGTGAAGATAAAGGAACTGTTCACAGAGCAATTTGGAAAGATATAGTCAGAGCAGATCACCCTAATATTTATGTAGAGAAGGATAATGATGATGACTGAAGAAAAAAAGAAATACCATAAACGCAGAGGAATGTCAGAAAGAATACTTGATGTATTATCAGACGGACATTGGCATTCTGTACAGGAAGTGTCAAAGAGAATTGGCTATCTTGAAACAGGAACATCAGCGGGAATAAGAACTTTACGCAAGAAACCATACGGCAAGAAAAATGTCGTTGGTAAATGGTTAGGTGGTGTATATCACTACCGACTAGAAGAAGGAGAGTATGGTGAAAAACCTTTATCATATGATCTAGGAAAAACAATGGAGGTAGATTTAGTTTAGAAGTTTTTATACAGGGTTGACGAAAGATAAGGATTGTCAATTAAATAATATCCTTGAAGGATCGCTACCTTCCGATAAGTTACCTGTATAGAATAAATTTTGTTGGTTCAGGCATGAAAGGACACAGGATGTCAGTACAGGCTAAATGATTAAAATTATACCTGTCTCAGTGAATTGACACAAGGAGTATAAAATATGCCAACAAAAATAATATAGGTGTGTTAGGTAATTCTAGGTAAATACACTTAATAAGAAATGAACTATTTGCAGACCGAGTTCTTGCCTATATAGAAAAGGGTAGTCTTTAATTAGACTGCTCTTTTTTTTTTGCACATAGGGGTTGACAATGTTTTGTAACTGTGAAAGGGTTGTTGTAGAAAAGGAGAATGAAGATGAAAAATAAACCAAATAAACGAAGAAATAAATTAGATAAACATCTAGGATGTCCCTCTTATCCAAACTGTGATGAAGCACCTATAGGATGTGTAGTACAGTCAAGAGAAGATGTTGAGTGGTATGGTCATAGAGATGAGGAGAAAGTAGATGAGGAATAGCCCAGATGATCTTGCTAATCAGCTAATACAGAAAGTTAAAGACTATCTACAGGAAGAAGTAGACAACACCGACTCTGGTGATTTATCAATAGATATGTTTCCAGATGATGCTATCGTTTTCGGCAGAAAAGAACTTGCCGAGAGTTTATTGAACCAGATAAATAAGTGGGAGAATGAATTTGATATATAAAAATGATTTAACTTCTGCAATTTGTGATATGTGGGATATAAAAAGAATTGTCCCTAAAGATATACAAAAATTGCCAAAGGATAACGAAGGTACAGATTACACTATTGGGGAGTGTATAGATGATGTGTTAGATTATTTACAAAGTTTAGAGGAGAAAGCAGATGATTGAAGATAAAGAAGAAGAACAAGGAACTGTCTATACAGGAGATGCACCCTCTACAGAGGCCTCGTTCTATAAGAAAGACAAAGTAAATAGTGCTACAGTAATAGATTTAGTGATAGACCTATTAAAGAATGGCAAAGTGCAACAAGCTATATGGGAACTAGAAGATCATCGTACTACTGTACAGACAGAAGATTTAGACAATCAAGCCTATAGTGAAGGGGAGGGGTACAGATGAGAAGTAACTTTGTATTCAGAAATGATACTGTTAAGAAAAGAACAGCTATTGGAAATTCTAATTTAAGCAGACCAAAGAATAAGAACAAGAGAAGATCATGGAAAAAATATAGAGGACAGGGGAAATGAAAGAATATACCTTTACAGTGCCATGCTGTTATGTCTATACTATAGAAGCAAAGACTGAAAAACAAGCAAGGGAGATTTTAGTGAAAGATGGTGGCATTCATATCAGTGGTGAGTTGTGTGGTTGTGAGAAACAAGATTATATAGATGCAGAGTTAGAGGAGGTGGTGGAACTATGATAACTAAAGAAGAATTAGCAAGTTTATGTGTGAGTGAACTTACATTTGAAACTGAAGATAAAAATGGAAAGGTAAGATATTGGAGAACCACATATAAGTTTGACCATTCGTTTATATGTGATAGAATTGAGGAAGATGATTTGGAAGAGGTGGTGGAACTATGACACAGTACAAGCAAGATATATTAGATATAGAAACCGATTTTCAATGTGAGGTAGAAGAATTTGTCAGACAAGATAAAGATTTTACTGAGATTTATTCATTGGCTATGGAACTTTTGTCAACCGATAAATATAAAGATTTAAAACTAAACGATCAATACCATGAGAATTGTATATATGATTTTGTCAGCGAAATGTGTGATAGATACCATGAAGAATAAAAAAATGTCAACCGATAAATATGTCGTTATTGTATTGGAAGACGGATATGCAATTAAGAATACTGTACAGGATAAATTACTTACTCTGTACAGCAACCGATTAGATGCGGAGGAAGATTTAAGAGCAATAGAAAAATTATTTGAAAAAAATAGTTGACAAGTATTTTTAGTTGTGATTTAGTTTATATTGTATAATCAGCCTCTAGTTAGTTGGACATACAAGACAGTGATGTGAACACCTATGTTAGATTATGCACAAGGAGATACTTATTAGTTGGTCAAGGTACACCATGAAGGGATATACTATTAACCGAAACGGACTCTGTGTACAAAGAAGTTTGGGAGTATCTTTAAAATAGGAGACACTTGTTAGATGTTACAGGTACATTTTAATCGGGATTCTATTAACCAAAGCTCTTGCATGTACATGAAACTTTGGGAGTGTCTTTTAAAAATAGGAGATACATTTATGAACACTTATAAAGATATTTGTTATTATAATAAAACACTTCTAAAGATATTATAAATGTGTCTCTGTACAAACAGGGAGAATGGAAATGGTAACTGAATATACAATAGATATTGGAAGTTTAATTGTAGATAAACAAACAGGTGAAAATTTAGACAATGGCATTATTGATCATAAAGAATTTTTAATTAATGCTGTACAGAATGGAGATATTTATATTTGTGATATTATAGAAAATATGGAGAAAGTAAATGGAGAGAGATGAAATTTTAAAAAAAATAAAACAGTATCTAAATGACAATAAAAATTCTGAGAGTTTAGATGTACAGGCAGATAGTGAACATTTATTATTCTGGATAGAAAATTGGGAGGGACAAAATGAAAAAATCTAAATTACATGAAGTTATTACTGTACAGACTAAAAATGATATAATAAAATTGAATGCGAGAATTGGTTATCATTTAGGTACAGGAAAGAAAATAGATGTTAAGGTTGTACAGGGTAAAGCAATTATAACTGAGCAGAAGGTGAAGAAACATGCTTAAGGTAGTTGAAAAAAGTCAGGCACTTAAAACCACCGATTGTGCTATAACCTATCGTTCTGGAGATGATGATGTTTTTGGTACTTGTCCGAAACACTGTGCATTAAACCCAAACAGCACTATGTCTACAAGTAAAATAGATTGGGATTATCTTGATGCTGTATTAGATGCTAAGGTGCAAGGTGGTAGATCGTGGACTTATTCTCATTTTAAATTTGAGGATATATCATTAAAACAAAATAAAAGATTTCACTTTAATTTCCTGTACAGAATAAGAGATAGTAAAAACCATACCACCATTAATAGATCAACCGACACGTTACTTGATGCTCTTGCTGTACATAATAAAGGTTATCCCACGACAGTTACTCTATCAGATAAAAATATCAGTAAGAACTTTGTTTTAGATAGTGTGCTGTTTGTACGTTGTCCGTCAGAGTATAATAAAAATGTCGGTTGCAATACCTGTGATCTTTGCTCTAGAAAAAATAGGAATTTTGTCATAGTTTTCTATGGTCATGGCAGTAAAAAGAAATTAGTCGGTGATGAGGAGCAAGGTGGTTGCTATGGTACATATGGTAGAGTTCGGTTGCAATGGGAACATACCAGAAAAAATAATGTCAACCAACCACGCAATGATAAACAAAAGCTATTGCAGTTTGTACAGGGACTTCCTTATGGTACTAATATAAGACATCATATCGTTGGAGATGTTGGAAAACAAAATAAGTTACCTGTACAGAATAAAAAAATAATTAATAAATAGTTTGCATTAATTTTTATTCTATATAAGAATAGTTTTTTTAATAACAAAATAGGAGAAAGAAATGCCATATGATTTAATGGATAGCCAGACTAAAATAAAAGCAGATATTGCTATGGAAACAGGTCATATCTTACCAGAAATATATGAACACACTAATTTAAATGACATGTCTTTATTTGATTTTGGAGTAGAGCCTGTAAACATGCATTACTACCATAATGATACTGAACATAAGATTGACGGCAAAATGGCAGTAGTTCGTTCTGACAATGGTGCTTTCATGGGAAACCACTCTAAGAAGTACAAGTTAGTTCCGCATATTGATCTGTACAGGAAACACACCGAAAAATTATTAGATGCAGATATTGGAAAGTCTAATGTACAAGTCATAGATCAACTCTGGGAAGGTGGAGCAAAAACTAGGAGAACAGTACATTTTCTAGATCACACTATGAAAGTCAAAGATGGTGATGAGGTAACCTTACGATCTGATATATTTAACTCAATAGATGGTGCATGGTCATTCCAGACATTTACAGGTGCATACCGCAGTTTATGCCTGAACACTCTTGTATTCGGTGGTCAAAAGTTTTACCATGAAAGAAGAAAACATACTTCTGGATTATCTGTAAATTCCGCCTTAGCTAAAATATCATCTACTCTAGATGTATTCACCAATCAAACAGAAAAATTCCAACTCTGGAGCAATGCCAAGATTACTGATAAACAAGTGGCATTATTTCTGGCACACTCTATTTGTAAAAAGAAATCTAAAACAGTGGAAACTTTAGGAGAGATTGCAGATGCTACTACTATTGATACTAAACTTGTTAATACAGCGTTATCAGATTATCTTATGTACAGATATGAACAAGAGCAAGCTAGTCTAGGTAAAACTATCTGGGCTTTGTATAATGCATTAACTCATTGGTCTACCCACACTGATGAAACTTATGAGAAACTTAATAGCAAGGGAGAAATGAAGGAAGTCAGCATGGGAAGGAAAGGAAGTCAAAAAGCTAATGTACAGAAGGATAGGGAAATCTTAGTACGAGGTGCTTTAGATAGTCAGGCTTGGCAAACTTTAGAATCATTGGCGGTTGCATAATGAATATACTTTTAACATTTAATACACAAGGCGAAGTCAATGGAGTTAATAAATGCAATATTTAAAATAGCATGGATAATAATTATTATAGTTATTTTAGTGGCTATATTTTAAAGAGAAAAAGTTAGGTATATTCTGTATCTAACTTTTTTTTTTACTTTTTTGGAGAATTTATATACAATGTATGCTATGATATATTTTTAACTCAATACAGGAGAAAATTATGGAAGACAAAAAAGAGAAAAAAGAAACTACCAGCAGAGAAGAACTATTTCTTACTGCTTTAGATAGTGCAGGAAAGAAGGCAATATATAATTTATATGTTTCCGTTAGCAAAGCAAAAGTTAATTCTTTTGTTGCAAAGGAATTAGGATCTAATTTCAACGGAAGTGAATTTGCGATATTCAATCTGGGTGTAGTATCTGGAGAAAATAATATTATCCGTCAATTAAAAGCAATTATTGGAGCAAGTGAATGATATTATTTTTATATATTCTATCGTGGTTCTTAATGATATATTCTTTGTTTGGAATTATATTGATGCAACCGATTATTGATAGCAATACGGGATATTATTCTTGGATACACTTTGTTTGCTTGTTGGCATTACTTGGAGTTGGCAGTGCAACATTTTTAATACTAACACTCACAGCAGATGAGAGATAGGAGGACACACTATATGTGAACATACAAAAATCAAACCATAAGAGAGCCTTGCATTATTATTCCTTTGTGCAGGGCTTTTTTTATTTTCCTTGCCATGCTGTAAGTTTTCTGTATATAATCCCTACAAGATATAATTTTAATCAACAATGGAGAATAAAACATGTATGTTTCTAATATGATAAGCAACAGAGGAAACAAAGTAAAAAACCAATTTGTAATAACTCTTACCAATTCCGATGCATACTTTCAGTCTTACAAAAGCATAATTGCAAGGCGAACCAATGCAACGGATAATATTGAACTAGATGTAAACTTCTGGGACTATTCCGCCACCACTTCCAAATATCTTGCAAGGTTCTTAGGAGTACCAAACAAAGAGATAAAACAGAAGGTAAAGTCTGGAGAGTATGCGTTGGTTGATTTAAACAGTACACCATTAAAAGACAACTGTTTAAAACCATTGATTAATATGGCAGGAAGGGCAGGTAACCTTTTAACTACATATTAAATACCCCTTACCCCCAAAGGAAAAAGCCTTAGTTAATCGCTAGGGCTTTTTTTATGGGTAGTGCTGTAAGATACGCTTTTATAGTCTATACAGTAGCCCTAAAAGTTTCACAACCAGAGAAAATGTCAGCCCCTACCTTTTGCGTGTGCATGGTGCGGAGCTTTTGTTTTACCTTGTAGCTACTTACAATATTATCTTGTGGGATATCTTGGAAGGTGGTTTCATCAATGAGGTACTAACAGGAAAAACAAATAAAAACAAAGGGTTACCCCCACGCAAGGGGCAGTAGGGGGTACCCGGTATACCGTATGCAATCTCGCACAATTTTGTGTATTTTTTAGGCACCCTACCAGAAATTTTTGGGCATCCCTTTAGTCCCAACCAGAAGGCTATCTCTACAGGATATTCCACATGGATCACCTCGGCATACCTTAAGGTAGCCCTATAGGGTACAAGGTATATTACCCAACGGGATTACCCTTATTATACACCGTATTTCAGACTTGTCAAGTAAAAAATAAAAAAAAGCACATTTAAGTAACTTTTTACTTGACAACTTGCATATACGCTGTATAATATATAGACATATGTAGTACAAATACACTCACAACCTCACAAGAACAAGTTATACATACGAGGGGTTCACGGGTTGTACTGCATCATTTTAAGTCCTTGGGGGGTAGCACAATTAATATACTATCTCCGGAGGGGACATCTATGTTCCGTATCCCCCAAGACAACTCAATCAAGATAAATATAGAAGGATACATATCATGTGGAAATCACCAAGAGTACTAGAAGTAGCGGTAGGGTTGGAAATCAACTGTTACGCTTGTGCGGAGATCTAGAAGGTGGCTGGACCGGGCAATAAAACTCCAAAACCTAGAAGTAATCCTATACCTTTAGATCAATTAGATTTTGCAAGATCAAGAACTATAATTGAAAAATTATTTCCAAATGCAAAGATTAATGATATAGAAAAATTAATGCAGCTGTATGGGGTAAAACAACGTCATGCCCACGGTGGAAAAGTTAAAAAAACCTACGCTAAAGGTGGCGGAATAAGAAAAGCTAAAACTTATGGATGAAAAAAAGAAACAAAAACTTTTAGAACGTCAAGTAGAATTAAAAATTTTAAATCTAAAACCCGGAACATTATTTAATGTGCATACAGGAAAACCTGCTACAGAAGATGATGATTCTAATGATCTTATGCGAAAACCCTATAATAAAATGAAAGGGAATGCGTATACTAAAGAAAATATGAAAGCTAGAATGGGAAAAGATTTTGAACCTTTAAGAAAAATACATGGAAAAGCTAAAGGTGGATATGTTAAAAAATACGCCAAAGGTGGCGGAATACGAAAGGCAAAGACTTACGGATGACAGTAGAAAAAGTAACCCCTAAAGATACAGCAAAAAGAGTATACCCTGAAGATACATCAAAAAAAGTAACCCCTGCAGATACAGCAAAAAGAGTATACCCCAAAGATACATCAAAAAAGGTATACCCCTCAAATAATGTACGTAAAGTAGGAGAACCTTGGGTAACGGAGTAATGCAACATAGTGGCATACTAGCACAGGAAAAGAAAAAAGAAGTTACCGAGAAACAAAAGAAGTTTCTTGATGCTCTCTTCGTAAACAGAGGCAATATATCCGCAGCCTGTGAGGAAGCGGGATACTCTCCTTCTTCTAGAACTTGGCTTGTGAAAGCCCTTGCAGATGAAATTGTAGATATATCCAAAAGAGAACTAGCCGTTAATTCGGCTACTGCTGTATCTAGGGTAGTAGAATCTATGAACGATGATGGGTTAAACCCTAGGCAAGAACTCAGACTAAAGGCAGCACAAACGCTATTAGACAGGGTTGGCCTTGGTAAAATAGAAAAACAAGAGCATGATGTACGAGCATTGCACGGAATTGTACTTATGCCAAGCAAGTCGGCAATGCCCATAGTGGAAGACAATGGTGAGGATTAGCAATGTACAAATGGTGGTTAGCTATTTTGTTGGTGGCTTGCATAAGCTTTGGGCAAGGAGAATCTTTGGCCCAGACCAATACGGTGACATCAACGAGTAGCACAGTATCTGGCACTACTACGGTAGACAGAACGGTTGGCACAGCAAATGCCCCATCGGTTGTGGTAAATAATCAAGATGTTTGTAGCTTTGCAGCGAGTGCAGCGGTGCAGACACAGATACTAGGTTTAGCTGGCGGGGGTGCCGTTAGAGATTTAAACTGCGAAAGACTTAAATTATCTAGGTCTTTGTACTACATGGGAATGAAAGTTGGAGCTGTAGCAATGCTCTGTCAGGATTCACGAGTGTTCCAAGCGATGGAAATGGCAGGTACACCCTGTCCGTATTTTGGAAAAATTGGCTTAGATGCTGCAAAAGGTTGGGCAGAGAATCCTGAAAAGAGACCCGATTATGAAAGATGGGTAAAGGAGAATGTAAGGAATGAAGAAATTATCACCGATGAAGGTGCTCTTGGTATCTTCTCTGTTCTTCTTATATTACTCTTCATATAGTCAGGCACAGATATTAGAAGAAGGCGACACAGTTGTACAGGAAATAGAAGAACAGGGCGATGTTAGAGAAGTTACGCAAACGACTACAACAGTGGAAAACAAAACCACAGAAGACATCCTCCACGCAGACACAGGTATTGTGGGGAACACCAAGCACGGAGATATGGACTATGATTGGGGAGGACTCGGACCCGCAAGTATGCCAAACTGTGACAACTACTTCGGAACAGGAAAGTGCGGTAAGGGAACATCAAACTCTCTAACAACATTTGATCAGTATGTAGATATAAGTGATTTTCACATATCTGACGGGGGTACACTAGAATGGGAATTACAAATGTACCATTCACAAGCAAATACAACGGGGTACTTTCAAACAAAAGGTTATAATGATAACATACTTCAGTGGGATACAGGAGCTATAACCTTAGAGAATAACCAAACTCCAACAACGTATTCAGGTTTACATGACTTTGCTGGAGATTTAGATAAGGTATTTATAAGAGTAGGTGGAGCAAAGAATTACTTTTTTGATAACGTAGCCTACACAGTTAATTATAACGTAATAACTACAACTGTAGAAACATGGGTAGAAGTATTACAACCATTGCAAGCTCAGGAACAAATAACACAAACTATTGTAGATAGTTATACAAGTGTAACATTACCAAACGAAGATAGTTTTGAAGAAATAAACATAGACGATGTGGTAATGATTGATTTAGATATGCCAGATATGTCTATGCCAGATGATTTTGAACAGGGTATGCCTGAAACAATAAGTGTTGGAGTCTCTGAGGGTATGTTTCAGGATATGGATATGGGGGAAATGTCCATGAATGAGGTAATGGCAGATGTAGAAACCATGGTAGCAGAAATACAGGAGTTAGAAGTTACTGTAGATGATGTACAAGAACCTGTAGAAGTATTGGAACAGCCAAAGATAGAAACACAACCAATTGTAGAAGAACCTGCACAAGAGAATGTAGAGGAGACCGTAGAAGTTGCTAACACTGAGATGGAGACTCCTGAGATTAAAGAAGAGCCTAAAAATGAAGTTGAAGCAGAAGAAAAAACAACTACTAGCAGTACAGTGGAAGCTAAAGAAGTTGATGAGAAACCACAAGAAAAAGAAGTAGTACAGGAAGAAGCACAAGAAGAAAAACAAGCTGTTAAAGAAGAACCAAAAGAAGAAAAGCAGGTAGTTGAAGAAGAAGCTAAAGAAGAGCCAAAAAAGGTAGCAGAAAATAAACCAACAAAAGAGCAGGAGAAAAAGCAAGAAAAGGCTAAACAAATCATAGCAGGGCTACCAAATAGCTATGATCCTGTATCACAAATTACTACCCTTGCTCTTGTAAATGCATTAGGACCAAATATAACAACGTATCAATCTCAGGTGGTACAGGTACAGCCAACATGGTATGTACCAGAAGATATTTATACTGATGCAATTTTACCTGATCCGTTAGGAAGTTATATTAGTGTACGATCAAATCTACAAATAGAAAAAATGATTGGACAACAGTATGAGTAATGAGGTAGAATATAAAGGAATTAAAATTAGGGGTGGAAAACTCCTATTAATACTACCCTTACTTGGAACTATTGGAGGTGGCCTGTGGGCTGGTTTTGAAGGTTATGCAAGATGGGTAGCAATGGAGGAAAAGATTGCTGGATATGTTGCTCCTGATCTTAATGGCTTTACTATAAAACTTGATGTGCTAGAAGAAAAATTAACTGGCATAGAAACAGTAGTAGAAACCGAATTAGACTCAGTAAAAACCAACATAGAGACAGAGATGTCCGCTGTAAAAGAATTAGTTGGTGCAGCACAAGATGATGCAAGAACAATTCGTACAGACTTAAGAGCAAGTATCCATGAAGCCCATGATCAAATAGCTGGTATAGAGAAACGATCTAGAGTACTTGGGCAAGAAGTAAGATTAGAACTTAGAAATATAGAAAAAGATATGAGAGATCTGATTGACCATGCATCTGACAGATTTGACGGCAAAAGAACTGCGATTGAATCCGATGCAAACCGTAGAGCGGAAGCACTTGATACAAAACTTAAAGAGTTAGAGGATAGATTAAGAACTATGTTACAAAGAGCTCTTGATAATCCTTTAGCTGGTCAATAGGGGGTGACTATTTCAGTGGGTACAGAAAATTATGAAAAATATGACACTGCATACGCTAAAAAAAATAGTTCCTGCCAATGTGAAAATTGCGACTGCGAAAACTGTACGTGTACAGAGAATAATCCCTGTGCATGTATGACTGATAAACAAGGAGAAGATAATAATGGTTGAATTAATGAATAGATTGAAAGAGCCTTCATCTTATGCAGCACTTAGTGGTGTATTTGCTATGTTAGGAATAATGGTACCAAGTGATCTGTGGCAAAGCGTAGTAATGGTTTGTTGTGGTGCAGCAGGTGCTGTTGGTTTCTTTATAGGCGAGAAAAAAGGTTAGTCTATGAGATTAATAGCGTTAAGAAAAAAGTATGAAGCTAATATAGATATAGCTAAAGCTAATCTTGATGTGTTATTACATTCTGCTGTGGGTATTGGGGAGCACTCTGATCTTACAGCAGAAATGGATAAGTGGATAGGTGAGATTGCATGTAATCAAGATAAGATAGATGCGATTGACTCTTTATACGATACTCCCCATGAATTTACAGAACAAGAAGAGATGTTTCCCGATGCAAAACTCCGGTAAAATCCGAAGAAAAACCAGCACTATACCATTTGGGTATGTGTTAGATACACAGGATGAAAAACACCTGTCTCCTATACCAGAAGAACTACAAGCACTGGATCAGGCATTGACATACGCTAAGTCTTGCGGGTGGAGAAAAGCAAGCCAGTGGCTATTGGCAAAAACAGATAGATATATATCTGATGAAGGTTTAAAAAAACGTAGTAAGTTAGGAATATACTTAGATGGCAGCGGAAGCCAAACTGGATAGGAAAAAGATACGTAAATCCGTATCAACAAAGCTATCCAACGCTAAAGCAAAAGCAAAAAAAGATTCAAAACGTGCTATAAATGCACGATACAGGGCAAATAAACTACAAGAAAGCCTTAGTAAAATAGATGCAGCTCTTTCAGGTGACGGAAAAGAGCCAATATCTGAAGAAGAACTACTAGCGTTACCAGAGAAAGTAAGAAATCACGTTGCTGAGAACGAAGTTGTTTTTAAATCTAACGATGGACCACAGGCTGAGTTCTTAGAAAGCCCTGAAAGAGACGTATTATATGGCGGAGCAGCTGGAGGAGGTAAATCATACGCACTTCTTGCTGATGTTTTAAGAGATGTAGGCAATCCAAACCACAGAGGACTTCTTTTAAGACGTACTTTACCAGAATTGACCGAACTTATAGACAAAAGCAGACAATTGTACACTAAAGCTGTACCCGGAGCAGTGTTTAAACAGGCAAAATCAACGTGGGAGTTCCCTTCAGGGGCTAAAATATGGTTTTCTTACGTAGATGACGACAGAGACGTAACAAGATATCAAGGACAAGCGTTTAATTGGATAGGAATAGACGAAATAACACAGTATCCTACTCCATATGTGTGGAATTACCTAAGATCTAGACTTAGAAGCACCGATCCACAACTTGGTCTCTATATGAGGTGCACAGCTAACCCCGGTGGAGTAGGCGGTTGGTGGGTAAAGAAGATGTATATAGACCCATCCCCACCCGGAAACGCATTTTGGGCAAAGGAATTTGACACACAGAAAACAATAAGGTATCCTGCAGGACATTCTAAAGAAGGTGAACCTTTATTTCTGAAAAAATTTATACCAGCAAGGTTGACAGATAATCCATATCTTGCTATAGATGGTCAATACGAAGCTATGTTGCTTTCCTTACCAGAAGTAGAACGAAAAAGATTATTAGAAGGAGACTGGGATGTCGCAGAGGGAGCAGCCTTTACAGAATTTAGTAGAACGCTACATGTGGTGGAATCCTTTGACCCACCTGATGGTTGGGCTAGGGTACGTGCCGGAGATTATGGCTACAGTAGTCCTTCTTGTATTCTTTGGGGTGCTATAGACTGGGATAACAACATCTGGATATATAGAGAACTGTATATAAAAGGTAGAACCGGTGAAGCTCTCGGTGATTTAATATTAGAATTAGAAAGAAACGACCCAAATATGCAAATATCCGTATTAGATGCAAGTTGTTGGAACAGAACAGGGCTAGGGCCTAGCATAGCGGAAACAATGAACAGAAAAGGCTGTAGATGGATTCCATCAGACAGAAACAGACTAGCAGGGAAGATAGAAGTGCATAGAAGACTAGCTTGTGACAGCAGAGGACAACCAAGAGTAAGAATTATGGAAAATTGCACTAATTTAGTAAGGACACTCCCTACATTACCTCTATCTAAGCATAATCCAGAGGATGTAGATACAAAAGCAGACGATCACGCATATGATGCGTTGAGATATATGATGATGGTGCGGTCTTTGCACAATGCAAGCACACCGTACTATTCTAGCAGGCAAAACCAACGATATGTGCCGGAAAATGAGGTATTTGGATACTAATGGCTGAAATAGATTTTACAGGTAAGAGTGCAGTAGCTGATAGGATGAATATGTCTTTTGATGCGTTACTTGATCTTGAAGTTAAAAAAAATCCTAACAATAAAGGTGAAGTTGCAGCTGTAAAAAAACTGCTATCTTTAGATACTGTAAATTTAGGTGGAGGAAAAAAATCTACTTTTCTTAATTTAACTCCAAATCAAGTTCAAGGACAGGGTGAGTTACTTAAAAATATTTTTATAACAGGAAGTTTAGCAGAAAAAGGAAAACCTTCTGTTCTTAAATCTATTGTACGATTAAATGCTGTATTTGAAGGTGCAGGGTTATCACAACGTGGTGGATATCTTTCTACTTTATTAGAAAAAGAAGTAGGTAAAGAAGCCTATGAAAATGCTTCGGGATGGAGCAAAAGACGTGCTAGAAAAATAATAAGTGAACTTCCAGATAATTTTTACAAAAAAGTTCCTTCTGTTATTGCAAATTTAGATGGTGAAGCAAAAAATTTAGCTTCTGTTATGTTTTTAGGTGGATTTAGACCTTCTGATATGGATGGATTAAATATAGAAAAAATAGATTTTAGTGCAGGTGTTATAAATGCTGCAGATACTAAGAGTGGTAAAAAAACTATAATTTTATCTGATCCCATACTAGATATACTACGAGTACAGAAAGGTAATCGTACATCTGGGCCACTATTTAATGATATTAAAAGTTCTACAAAAACTATAAATGACAATTTAAAAATAGCTTTTCCAGATGGGGTGCAAGTATATAAACCTAACAAAGAAGTTTATGTAAAAGAAAACATTACATCTTATAATTTTAGAAACGCAAACGAATCTATGCATGTAGAATTAAGCACACCAGATTCTGAAAGAAGAATAGCAACTGGAAGAGCGGGTGTAGATGAAGGTGCGGGATACGTAACAAGTAGAACAAATAAAAATAAAGTAACACAATCTGGTAATATGGTGGCTGCTAAAGTTGCTGCATATACAGGAACAAATTCTGTAAGCCAACTGTTAAGTAATCTGGGGTATGATAATGTATCAGAAAAAACAGCTAGGATTGCAGTTACACAAGATTTATTAACAGACGAAGTCTACTCAACACAACTTGTAAAAGGATTTAAAGAGTCTTTACCAGCAGCTGGAACAGTACTATCCTCTCCTGCAACTGTAAATCTAAATCAATCGGAATCTGTAAGAGCAATGGGTCAAGCTGATGCTGATGTTTATATTGCTGATAAAGAACTATTTGCTGCAGAAAAAAAACAAAAAGCTGCAGAGATAAGAGCACAAACAGACGACATGTTAAAGAAACCAAAAAAACTTTCACAAAAAGTATTAGACCTTATAGCAAGAACAAAAATAGGTAAACCTGTAGCTGCAATTATAGGAACAGGAGCGGGAGCAACAGTTTTTGATACAGAAGCAGCACCGTTTGATTTTCCAGATGCATTATCACCTATAGGTTTAGAACCATCTCCTGTCGCTTCTGAAATGTTTGAAATGCAGGGCTATGATCCTCAAGGATTTGAAATACAAAGAGGGGTGTTAAGGGGAGAACAACAACAAGAAGAAAAAGAACGTGAAGAACAAGATGCTCGTGTAACTGAAGCTATGAACGAGTTAGGATTTTAACAACAACCAACCAAAAGGAGGCAATTATGCCACAAGGAGTAAAAGGTGCATACAAATCTGGTTACATAATGGGCCAGATGGGTAAACAAGGTGCAATGAATGAAGCTAACGAAAGTTCACTACACCGTGAAGGTTTAGACTCATCCATAATGGGTGAAAACTCTGGTGAGTTCAAACAAACACAAGATTCTAGTTCATCTAGTGAAAAACATACAGGTGCTCTAGGAACGATAATGGGTGCTTCAAAGTACACACCATAATATAAAGGGAACAGTATGGCTGATCCAATTGATTTAACAGAAAAGATGTCTGAGAGTTCTGGGGTTATAGGGTTAATCCAAGAACGTATGCGAAGTGCTGAAGACGGTAGACAAACCCATGAAACACGATGGTTAAAAGCGTATAAAAACTTTCGTGGAGTGTACGATTCTACTACACAGTATACAAGCACAGAAAAGTCTAAGGTATTTATAAAAATAACCAAAACTAAAGTACTTGCTGCATACGGTCAAATTGTAGATATTTTATTTGCTAATAAAAAATTTCCTATTACAGTAGAGCACACTCCAGTACCAGAAGGTATTGCTGAGTTTGCACATTTAAAAACTCCTGCGGATGATATACTTGATCCGTATGGTTTTGAGGGTGATGGAAGAGATTTTCCACCGGGAGCAACAGAGGCTGCAGAGGCTAATTTAGATTATCTAGGTTCTATGGTAAATAAATTTGGTCCAGAAGCTCCTGTAGCAGAAGGACCAGCTAGGATGGGAGAACCTCAAGTTTCTCCTGCAAAGTCTTCTGCATTAGCAATGGAAAAAGTAATACATGATCAACTTACCGACAGTAACGCTGTTAATGTTTTACGACATGCTATATTTGAGTCTAGTCTTCTTGGTACAGGAATAATAAAAGGCCCATTTAATTTTGGTAAAACTGTTCATCAATGGGAAGAAGGAGAAGCAGGTAGAAAATATATGCCTTACGATAAACTTGTTCCTCGCATTGAGGCCGTAAGCATTTGGGATGTATATCCTGATCCATCTGCAACACACATAGACGATTGTGAATATGTAATACAACGTCATAAAATGAATCGTTCTCAATTACGTAACCTTATGAATATGCCTATGTTTGATCCTGATGCAATACGAGAAATTATTGCAGGTGGGGGAAACTACCAAGAAAAGTATTTTGAAGATACAATTCGTGACGATGAAAATGAACCATATAGTGAACATGAACGTTATGAGGTGTTAGAATATTGGGGAATAATTGATGCAACCATTGCTCAAATGGTAGGCATTGAAGGGGCAGAAGAGCTAGATCCACTAGATCAAGCACAGGTAAACATCTGGATTTCTGGAGGTCAAGTTTTACGAGCTTGTGCTAATCCATTTACTCCAGAAAGAATGCCATACTACGCATTTCCATACGAACTAAGCCCATACCAAATCTGGGGTGTTGGTATACCAGAAAACATGGAAGATGCACAAATGTTAATGAATGGTCATGTACGTATGGCTATAGATAATTTAGCACTTGCTGGCAACCTTGTATTTGACGTAGATGAGACATCACTTGTACCCGGACAAAATTATGATATTTTTCCCGGAAAAGTGTTTAGAAGACAATCAGGAGTTACTGGAACCGCTGTAAACGGCATAAAATTTCCTAGTACTGCTGGTGAAAACATACAAATGTATGACAAAGCAAGGCAACTTGCCGATGAGGAGACAGGTATACCAAGTATTATGCATGGTCAAACGGGAGTAACAGGCACAGGAAGAACAGCATCAGGACTATCTATGTTGCTTGGTTCTTCAGGATTATCTATAAAAACAGTTATTAAAAATATAGATGATTATCTACTTAAACCAATGGGAGAAGCTTTCTTTCAATGGAATATGCAGTTTAATGAAGATAACCCAGATATAATTGGTGATCTTGAAATTAAACCAAAAGGAGCTGCTTCTGTAATGCAAAAAGAAGTACGTTCACAACGATTAACTATGTTACTACAAACTGTAAGCAATCCTATGCTTGCACCATTTATTAAAATACCAAATCTGTTAAAAGAACTAGCTATATCACAGGATATTGATCCTGACAGCTTAGTAAACGATGTAAACGAAGCACAGATATACGCTGAAATACTCAAAGGATTACAAGATGCCCAACAACCCGAAGGACCCGAAGGACCCGCTCAAGGGCCTAGCCCCGCTACTGGGGCAGGACAAGATGGAATGGGAGGTGTTGGAGGAGTACCTCAAGAACCTCCACAAGCAAACATTAACGGCACTGGTGATGGCACCATCGGAACTGGAGGTGTACCGTCTGCAGGGGAAAGCGGGTTTACTGGAAATACTCCTCAAGTTGAAGGATAACTTTAGAGAAATGAAAAAGAATGACAATTGAACAAAACACATTTGACTCTGCTTCTGTAAGTTTAGACCAAGAAAATTTTGGTAAAATACCAGAAAGTCAATTTGATACTGCTATGGCTAGTAAGATGCAGGAAGACATTGCAGATTCTCTTACTCCAGAAGATATAAAACCTAGTGATGCAAATAAAGTAGATGTGCAACTTCAAGGTAATATTGCTGTAAATTTAAGAAAAAAAGATTTATTTACTGGAGATTTATCTACTTTTGAAGATCCGGATGCTGAATCTGCATCAGATAAAATAGATGCTGTTTTTAAAAGTTCTTCTCCTTTTACTACAGATCCAACAAGACTTGATCTTAGTGGAAGAAATACAGGGCCAGATGCAGTATTAAAACCTGTAGGCATATCAGGAAAAACAGCAGAAGAAGAACTTGCCGAAGCTGCCGAAAGAGATCCAGATACTCCACCACCAATAGGTGAGTTAGATTTTAATCTTTTAGCAGATCCGGCAAAAAGATATGCTATAAAAGGTTATGAATCTATAAGAGATTTTTTTACAAATCCACCTCCAGAAATTCAAACTACTGGAGCTTATGATATTTCACAAGGAGGCTATCGCCAACCCTATTCAACAGGATATTTAGGAACATACCCTACTCAATCTTCTATAGGTTTAAGCTCTGCTCCACCAGCATCTTTAGCAGGGCAAGGCAATGTTTCTATGATGCCTTTTGCTACAGGAACAGCAGCGGGTTTAGCAAATCTTGGTGTGCGTGCCGGAACACAAACAGGGCTAGGAACTTTTTCAACATTAGGAGCTTCGGGCAATGTTCCATTTCCAACAGGATTAGGAACTGATGTAACAAAGACAGCAGCCGGATCTAGTGCTATGAAAGTATTTGGAACAGCTGCAAGTATCTACGGTATATATGATGGTATAAAAAACAAAGATTATTTTTCCGCAGGAACATCTCTTATAACACTTCTTAATCCAGCAACAGCAGTGCCAATGGCAATCCTGCAAGGAGCAAAAATGCTATTTGGTGCTTGGTCTGCTAGTAAACGAGCCAAACCAAAATTTGGTGGTGCAGAATTTAAAGCAGAAAAAAATAGGTTAATGGCTACGGATGGGTGGGGATACAACGGTTATCAACCCTCAGCAGGAAAAGCTACAGTAGCTTCTATAGCAGACTATGTAAACACCTACGTAAAAACATTTGGTTTACAATTTAATGGAACTAGGTGGGCAAAAGCAGTAGAGGCTGATCCAAGACTAAACCGCTTTGACAGTACAAATGAAAGCGGACATAATGATCCATCTGTACTTAGCCGTAAAATATTTGAAACACAAGGACTTATAACCGGAAATCCAACTTACAACGGCCAACCAATTACAAGCCAAGAAGATTATAAAGCAAAGATGGAACAATTTAACGAGTACTACAAAAAAACGGCCCTTGAACGTGGTGGGCTTGTAGATGCACAGGCTGTAGGAATAGATCCTAATACACTATCTAACGAATATGATACAATTACTTTTAAAGAGTCTACGCAAGTTGGTGGCGGGGGCACAGGTAAACAATACACTACAATAAACACTGATAGCCGCCATGGTGGGGGCACAACACAAACGGGATATTGGCAAGACACAGGAACGGGAGGCCGTGGTGGTGGTAATCGTGTGTGGGTACCTGCAAAACCTAATGTTGTAGTTGACCAAGGCTATTATGGCACTACCGCCCATGCTATCAGCTACCGTTACGAAGATGCAACACCTTACGATATGCTCTACCGCAATCTTGTAGGTAGATTTCAAAGAGGCCAAGGAGGAACATATTACTAATGTTATTATCATTTTTAGGACCAATTGTAAATTTAGTTAGTGCACCTGTAAAATCGTACATGGAAGAACGCACAGCTAAAGTTCAATCAAAAGCAAAGATAGCAGAAGCAAAAGTAAATGCAGAAATAAAACGCATTGAAAAAACAGCTGATTCAGAAATAAACTATGACATAGAAGCATTGAAACAACAGCAATATAGCTATAAGGATGAATTTGCTTTACTTGTAATAACCATGCCGTTTATTGGATCATTTCTACCGTGGACACAAGAGTACGTTATGTTAGGTTGGGAATACGTATCTAACGCACCAGAATGGTACAGCTATACATTTATCGGTGCAATATCTGCATCACTCGGTATTCGTTGGGCAACTAAAATGTTAGGTAAAAAATGACAATAGTAGATACTTTTCGTAAATCTGAACTAGTAGACTCGTTGATTGATCACGAAGGACTAGTACTTCACCAATATATAGACAGCGAAGGTTACGCTACAATCGGTGTAGGCAGATTAATTGATACAGAGAAAGGTGGCAAGATTACAAAAGATGAGGCCATCTACTTACTACACAACGACATAGATGAATGTTCCGCAAGTTTAGACAATAGTTTATCTTGGTGGAGAACTAAGCCAGCAAAAGTACAAATGGCATTGATGCACATGAGATTTCAGTTAGGTATGACTGGTGTTCTTAAATTTAAAAAAACTTTAGCTTTGATACAAGAAGATCGTTTTAAAGAGGCTGCTGTAGAAGCAAGAGATTCTCGGTGGGCAAAACAAACAGCTAGGCGAGCTAAATATGTAACGGGGTTAATAGAAGATGCTTAATTTTGAAGAATTAGACCATGAGTTTATGACTGAAGGCAATCCTGATGCAGAAGCAGAAAAAATGGCAGGGTTAATTCAACAGAACTTAACACCAGAAGAACAAGAAAGATTGAAAGAACTGATGCCAGCGTTAGAAGAGTACAACATGTTGATGGTAAAGGTAGAAACTGGAAAATCCGTAGAGGAGCTAGATAATTTAGGTGCTTTAGAGGCCCTAGGAGTGCCTAGTAGAGAGGATTTGGGTACAGAGGTAGCCCAAGAGGGTCAAATGCAAAGGGAGGTACCTCCTAGGCCTGTACAGAGGGAAGTGCCTCAAAATGCCCCTGAAATGCCTCAAGAAATGCCTAAAATGGCTATAGGGGGTGTTCCACCTGTTATTCAAGAAAATGTAGAACCTGCAGGTAATCCCGGAGATGTAGCAGCTGGACCAGTTGGTCTAGTAAACGATCCCGGAGCAGATGAATCTGGTGTAGCCGATGATGTACAGGCAAAAAGCGATGGATTTGTAATAAACGCAGCAGCAGTAAAACACGCTGGATTAAAAGATATAAATGAAATGATACAGTCTGCAAAAGAATACGCAGAACAAAAAGGAATAAAACTAAACTTTGGCAAAACTCCTACGGATGCAGAAGATATTCTTGTATCAAATGGAGAGGTTGTTGTACCAGATGCATTAGCAAACATAATTGGGTATGACAAGTTAGAAAAAATCAATAACCGTGGTAAGAAGGAAACAGAAGAGAAATTAGCAGCACAGGAAGAGGGAGCTCCTCCAGAAGGACCCCCACCTAATACACCACCGGTATTACAAGACCAAATGGCTGGTCTTACATAGAATTTTAACCTCCGGGTTAAATATAGCGTAGGCTACCCGTTTCTTCAACGGCCCCTACATAAAACAACCGAGGTGGCTACCCTAGAAAAGGCCCCACATGAAGGAAACAAAAATGGCGAAAAAACTGAAGACTACAAATAAGCCCGATACACCCGTTGAAAATGACGGCAGAGAAAATATGTATAAAGGGGCTTATAAAGACGATGTATATAAAGACGATCCAGAAAAACAAGAAGAAGTTGGCACCGTAGAGGCTACCCAACAAGAACCTGAAGGTTTTATGGATGCAAATAATGCAAGTGCTGTTCCTAACAGCGAAGAGGTACCTACTGAAAAACGAGAACATGACTATAAGAAAAGATATGACGATCTAAAGAAGTACTACGATCAGCAACTAAATGAATGGAAGCAAGAAAAAGAAACTCTAGCTGCCCAAGCTAATGTAGCTGAAAAAGTACAAAAAGAACAGGCCTACGCTCCTCCTAAAACTAAGGAAGAACTAGATCAATTTAGAGAAAAATATCCAGACGTATATCAAGTTGTTGAAACTATCTCTCACGAAATGGCTGACCAAAAAACTGCTGATCTTAAAGCTAAAATTAACGAGCTTACAGAAAAAGAACAGAAGTTGATTGTACAGTCAGCATACAAGCAGCTAACTTCAGCCCACCCTGATTTTAATGAAATCAAGGCTACTCCTGAATTTTTAGCATGGCTTGAGGAACAACCTGCCAGCATAGCGGATGGTATTCGTAAAAACAATACTGATCCAAAGTGGGCAATTCGCACTGTTGATTTATACAAAGCTGATGTGGGTGTTTCGTCAAATAAAACTAAAGCCGTCTCAAATCGTAAATTGGATGCAGCTCAGACAGTATTAAAAACTAAAACGAATCCTACGAGCATAAACTCTGGGAATCAAAAGGTTTGGAAAATATCTGAAATCCAAAGTATGAAACCTTGGGACTTTGAAAAATATGAAGCTGAAATTGATGCTGCTATGAAAGAAGGCAGAATTGATCAATCAGCGTAACTTAAACTAGGGAGGACTATAGTATGGCTACTATGGGAAGAGCTGGTGGTTACAATAACCTATCATCAGGTAATTGGGCCCCAGCAATATACAGTCAAAAAGTTCTTAAATATTTCCGCAGAGCATCGGTTGCTGAAGCTATTACAAACACCGATTATTCCGGAGAGATTGAGAATTTTGGAGATACTGTAAATATACTAAAAGAACCGACTATTACAGTGGCTTCGTATGCTCGTGGCACAACAGTAAATACACAAGAACTTTCTGATGATCAAATTCAACTAACAATTGATCAAGGAAATTACTTTGCATTTAAAGTTGATGACATTGAGGAAAGACAGTCACATGTTAATTGGGAGGCTCTTGCTACTTCTTCTGGTGCATATGCATTGAAAAAGAACTATGATTATAATGTTCTTAAAGCAATTGCAGATGGAGCAGCTACTGACAGTAACTTAGGTACTGCAGGATCAGCTGTTTCTATTGATCAAGTGAACGAAGCAATAAATATGCTAAGTACAGCACAGCAAGTTCTTGATGAGAATGATGTACCTGAAGAAAATCGTTGGTGTGTAGCACCACCACAATTCTGGACACAAATCAGATTGGCAAAAACTAATGATACACATGCTCCATTTATATTGGATTCTGCGTATACAGGCGAAGGTCAATCCGCTTTGATGAACGGAAGAATAACAAGCAGAAAAATACATGGATTTGATTTATATCAATCCAACACTATGGTAATAGGTTCAGCAGGAACAGCAGGAGCTGCGACTTTTGGGCCGTCAACAACATCTGGTGAGATGTATGTTCTATTTGGGCATATGTCTGGAGTAGCAACTGCTTCACATATCGCTAAAACTGAAGTAATACGTGACCCAGATAGTTTTTCT
>Ga0208790_1000068_pt1 | contig 55278 bp, 70 predicted proteins | sample 10_taG_FD_184083 | JGI IMG/M metagenome (GOLD analysis project Ga0208790, IMG submission 184083) | Marine viral communities from the Subarctic Pacific Ocean - 10_ETSP_OMZ_AT15264 metaG (SPAdes) (version 2) | ecosystem: Environmental > Aquatic > Marine > Oceanic | place: Pacific Ocean | collected... | reverse complement strand
GGAGCGACAAACCATCTACCTTCTTCAGGGATGTTTTGTTCGTCTAATAGTCTAGCCATAAATGCCATTACATCAAGAGGATCAGCACCAGTACCATCAGAACCAGTAAGGTCGATAGAATTAGAGCCGCCTTGATGTTGCCCCATTGTTTGAGTAGCGGCTGAAGCATCAGCACCTAACACGTGGTCAGGTGAAGAAGTTGAGACACCACTAAACAATTCGGCAATAACACCTTCATCAAAAGCATCTTTTAGAGCGTAAGCTGCAGAAGAGGATGCGACCTCTTTCCAGTTTACGTGAGACATAGATCTCTCAATGTCATCTACTTTGAATTTGAAAGCGTTTGCTACATCAACAGTAAGGGTTTCTTCCATGTCAGTAAGCTTGGTCTGAGTAACGTCAGCACCTCTTTCATACTGATAAACAGTAATCGTAGGTTCTTTGACGATACGCACAGTATCTCCGTAAGCGGATATATCACCAGAATAATCAGTATTAGTGATTGCTTCTGCTACTGAGGCTTTTCTAAAAAAGTTAAGTACCTTCTTTGAATAAACCTTAGGCATAAAGAATGCATTAGTTTGTCCAGTTACGGAGTTGCCAAAGTTACCATCAGTATCAGTCGATTGCTCGAATAGAGCATCAGATTGATTATAAGCCATTTTAAGTCACCTTTAAATGTTAATAGTTATACTTTTAATTACGCACTCTACCTTCTTCAAGAGCTTTATCAATCTCTGATTCGAGACGATCAAACTCATCCATAGGTAGTGCGGCAATCTCCTCTTGAGTCCAAATTTTAGGTTCTGCTGTAGGATCTACTGTTGTAGTCTTAGTAGAAACCATGTCCGCAGCCTTTGAGCTGGACTTCTTAGACTTCTTACGAGTCTGCTCTTTCTGAGATGCCCCTAATCCTGTATCGTTTTTAAACAAATCAATTGCTCGACTTGCTAAACGAACATTATTAGGATTATTGTAAACCCATGCTTGGATATCTTCTGGTTGAGAAGCTGCCCAATCGTGAAAATCATCGCTATCTCGAATGTCTTCGAAATCAGGATGCCTAGTAAGGAGTTCCTTTTCAGCTTCCCTATGTAGAATTTCTGATTCTCTTGATTCTAAAGCTGAAATCTTAGAATTTAATTCTTCGACTTTAGCTTCGCTCTGCAAGTGTGAAACAGTTTCAACTATATCAAAAACATCTGGATATTGCTCTTTAAACTTTTCAACTTCCTCAGGAGTTTTAGGAACTTTATACTCAGGTCGATTAGCAGTTGCTTCTTGAATGAGTTCTTGTTCACGTCTTCTCCACTTATTGAGTTCATCGTCTCTAAGTCTTTTCACGTCATCGTATCTTTTTTTCCAGTTATGCTCAACTTTTTTATAAGGTTTAGCCTTCTTTGTATCTGGTTGTTCTTCTTGTTGGTCGCCTTGTTCCTGTGGTTCAGGTCGAGGGGCAACAAATAAACTCTCAGCAGTCAAACCTTCTTTTGGCATAACATCGTCCGTATGCCACGCTTTTTTTGCGTTATACGGATTAGGTACTGGTTTACTTTCTTGTGCTTCTTCAGAAGCAACATTTTCATTTTCAGTCATTTTTACTCTCCTTCCTTTGGGCTTGTCTTCTCCAAGGTAACTTATTCAAAGAACGTCTTCTATATAAGGGCTTGCTTGAGCAAGGTAGCATCAAAAGGTATTTACTTTTTAGAATGTGTAGAGTGCTGTTTGACTAAAACAGGTCGCTCTACGTTAATTTAACCAGCGAATAAACTCAGTCTAGGATCTAGTAGTCTCATAGCTTCTCTATTTTTGATAGCTAATCCACGTTCGTCCTCAGAAGCACCAGCAACAATTGCTGTTCCTTCCGTTTGAGCTAACCCACCAGTACTTGCTGTTTGTCTTTCACCATCTGCCTCTTGTTCAGCTAGTTCCATTAACTCTTGTAGAGCCTCTGGACCTATCTGATTAGCTGCTTTTGCTGTCATGACAAACTCTCCATCCGATAACCTTGCGGGTATCGAATCGGAAACGGCTGATCCTGGACCTTCGATAGGACCAGAACCTGAGAATTCAGATGCCGTTTGGACAACCTTATCAAAGATGATACTTAGTTCATCATCCTCATTAAGTCTGTCCAAAAGGTACTGTTCTTCTCCTTCATCTAATGCTTCATCAATTATAAAACCTAGATAATTATCTTCCATTTCTTCGTCTGGAAGTTGTGTTTCTTCCATATATTCTTCGTGTGTTGCGCCTGGCATTACAGTTCCGTCAGGCATTATATGTGTAGGCTCTTCTTCTTCTTTTGGCATTAAAGAACCCATTTGTTGATCAATCTCTATCTGTTCCTCTGCGCTCAATACTTCTCCTCCCTCTTGCATAGGTCTTTTACTATATTTTATAGGTTCTTGTTCTTGTGGAGGCTCTATTGGTAGAGAATCTGCTGATACCTTACCTTTAGATAAGTCACGAGAAATACTTCCTACACGACCTGGTATTTCCACATCAGGTTGAACTGTCTTTTGTTTCATTTGCTGTATAACCTGATTAACTGCTTCTCTTATCATATTATTCTTCTCTTCTATTTAAGGCTTCTTCAACCTGTTCCTTGAGCTGCTCTAGGCGTACCAGAGAATTGATCTTCCCCTGGCAACGGAACATCTCCTGTTCCGATGTTACCACCACCAGTGCCTGTAGCTCCAATATCTTGAGGTTGTTGAGGTGCTCCTTGAGGGCCTCCCATTGTAGGCGGTTGTTCACCAGTGGCTTGAGCTTCCGCGCCAGTTCCTTGTTCAGCATTTTGCATTCCTATAATTTGTGCCATAATAGCTGCTTCCTCTGGATCGTTGAGTATCTCTTCGGGATCAAGATCCAAACTATAGGCGAGTTCACTAATTAACTTAGAAATCTTAACAAACGGAGCAATAGCTGGATTTTGTACAGTTTGTAAGAACATAGTCAATCTTTGACTTCTTACTTCTTTCTGCATTAGGCTATTCGTTCCCATCGCATTAATTTCTAAATCTCCCTCGATTCTTAACTTAGCTTCCATGAATTGCATATTCCATTGGAAGTATGCTTCACCTAAAGGTTTAAGCAAGAAATCATCTAAATTCTTTACAACAGTTTTAATGTTTAAGTTGGCAGCACCGAGTAACATCGACATACCTGATGCTGTCCTTGTCATACTTTGCACACCTGTTTGTCCATGCGAGTATGAAGGAATACCTGTTTGTTCGTCTGCTAATTGTCTAAAACGATCAAACATCATCATGTTTTCAGGTGCAGTATTTGGAAATTTCAAACCATGTACTGCTTGCCCTGGCATTCCTGCTTGTCTGCGGAATATCTTACCTGGGTATATTTCCATCGACTGCCCGCCTACAAGAGCAGATTCATCTACATCAAAAACTAATGATCCTGCTAAAGCTAGATTATCAATTGCCATTCTTGCATGACCATTCATAACTTTCTGAGAATCATCCATGTTCTCAGCTACACCAATACCAAAGAAACTATATGGGTTTCTTTCGTATGGAAAAGAGTGATAAGGTATTCTATGTGGAGTAAAAGGATTTATAACAACACGAAGAAGTTTTCCATTACATACCCAAGCATTAACTTGGACTTCATCTAAATCATCTACGTTAGCTGGAACATCTACTTCAACTTGTCGTAGATACTCAGCATCCATTATTCCCCAATATTCTAATACTTCAAATTTATCAGTATTACCTTCTATATCATTATCATCTTCGTTTAACTGATCATCATAATATTTAGTTTCATAGTTTGCACCCATCATTAGACAATCACGAATTGCATCAGTATCGAAGTAAGGCATTTTACGTAAAGCTCTAAGTTGGCTTTTATTTAGCTTATGTCTGTGGAATACGTATTCGCATTCTTCTATATTGGTTGCTGCGGGATCAGGAAAGAAATCCCAAACACTAACAAATTCTATTCTTGGTACTCTAACATCTATAGGAGCGTAGGTTCTTTCACCATCTTCTGCCTCATCCCAACGATTCAAAGTCTTGTTAAAATTAAAAGGTCCTTTGACTATTCCTGTGCCTAGTAAAGCTGCCTCAAGAAGTGCGTTTCTAATCTCAGATGATCCTTTAGACTCATCAATCTGATCGTGGATTAACTTCTCCATACGTCTAGCAGATTTTTGAGCTGGTTTTATTTCAGGTATTTCTGGAATTGGAGAAAGACCTGGTTGTAGAAGCTCTGAAGCTTCTTCTTCTATAAATTTTCCATTAATAAATGTTGCGCCAGTTCTAAGTTGTTTTCCATCTCCTATAAAACCAACATCATAAGGATTCTCTACTTCTTCTTCTGTCTCTGGTTCTTCTTCAGTAAGATCAGGAGGAGTAGTTTCAATTCCTGGTGCGGGATTCTGTGTATCTAAATGTGCATATTCAGAGATACCTTCAGGTACTTTGGTTTCCGTAACACCTATAGGAAAATTTCCTGTACCAAATACAACATCAACAAGTTGACCAAAAGCTGCTAATACTTTTGTTTTAGTAATCTTTACGAATATCTTAGACTTTTCAGATTCTCTGAATTTAAGACCTTTATCATAAAGACCTCTATAATTTCTATACGCAGTCAACCAACGCTGTTCGTTTGGTATCCGCGCACTTTCTGCTATAGCAAAACGATTCTGTATTACACCTGCTAGGTTTAACTTCTGATCGTCTGCTAACTTTAGCTTCTTACCTTGTTCGCCTTCAACATCTTCAAAGATATTATCTGCATTTTCTAGAAAGGTATTCTTATTATTTTCTTCTGTTGCCATTTTTAATTAGCTTTAGCTACACCACCATGACGATAAGAGTTTCTTTTTTGCTCTATTGTTTCTAGTTTCTTTTCAGCATCTGCAATTTTTTTGTATTGACGAAATTCTTTCATCGCCAGTCGTTTTTCTTTTCTTATTTCTTTTCTTGATTTAAGTCTTGTAGCAGTTACTACAATAGGTTCTAATTCTGCCATTTCTTACTCCTTAATTTTATTAATATCCAAAATCGGAATCTACAGGTTTATAAATTCCTTCTTGTTTTAATTGTCTTATTCTATCAAGTGGGTTGGATACTCGTGGTCTACTCATAATGAGATAGCGTAGAGCATCGTATGCATGATCAGATGCATTCGTGTCTACGTCTTCAGGTTTTGTTTTAGATAGTGGAATACTTTGTAGTTCTCGAATCAGGTTAGGACAAGTGTTAAATATTTGTAGTTTAGGACGACTCCCACTATTCTGAACTCGTAAGTATTCGTGAATCTGGATTTTCCCCTGTATTCTATTTTTATCTGCTCTTCTAAGCTTATGACCTAACTGTTGTAGTGTCTCACCAACAGTAGGTCCAGTTGTGCCTGTTCTTGCCCAAGCTGCCGTATCTAATACTCCTTGAACAGAGAACGGATCTTCTACTTCTAATTCTGTTATTATACGACCTAAATCAAGTCCTGTCAAGCCTTTTCTATATAATTCTCTATAGATGATTAAAGTTCCGTCTGCTCTATCTACTGCTCCCCATAGACAACAACTCTCTGAAGCATATCCATAGTCTATTCCTTTTACTCTTTCCCATATAAGAGGAAGATGAAAAGGTTCTATAACATGTACACTAGGATCAAACTCAACGAAAGCAGCACCTTCAGCTACATCCCAATTACCTTCTAAAAGCTGTCTACGTTGTATCGGAGGAAGTGCTTTAAGCATTTCTTCATACCTACCATCTTCAGCAAGATAAGGATTATCGTCTAATCTTGCTGGTATAAACTTCCTTGAAAGCCCATCATGACCTATAAAAGATTTGTTAGGATCTTGTGGATTTATATATCTTTTTTTAACCCAGTGCGCACCTACTCCACCTGGGTTAGCTGTGCATCTTAAATAAGTTTCTATACTTGAGTCTGTTGTTCTTAAACGTGATGCTAGATAATTCCAAGCAAATTCTGTAGGAAGATGTGTTATTTCATCAAAACCTATCCAAGAATATGCTTGTCCTTGATAACGATATACATCTGCATCTCTCTCAAGGAATCCAAATTCTATTTTAGCACCGCTTGGAAAGTTCCATAGCTTTTCAACTTCACGAAACTTACATCCTGGAAAAGCTTTAGGATATAACTCACGAGACTTGTCAATCAATTCTCTTAGCTCAGGCATAGATCTCCTAAGAATTAAAGCTCTATGCTCTTTCTTATGCGCAAATCTCAAAGGATCTACTAACATAGCATATGATTTACCACCACCTGCAGCACCGCCATAAAGAACATCTCGTTCTGGTGCAGCTAAGAATTCTGTTTGTGGTCCCTCGTTAGGATGGAAAACTACGTTTTCATTTTTTAGTTGATCTAGTACTGTAGGAGGTAAAGTATCTAAATCAGAATCAGTAACGACTTGACTATCTGCTTTATTGTCAAGTTTCTTTAATACTTTCTTTTGTTTTTTTAAAGAAGTCTGTTGTGAATTTATCTGACTCTTTAACTTAGCAATTCTTTTTTCTTTTGCTTTAACAGAACGTCTAGCACTTATCTTTGCTTTAGTTTTACTATGGTAAGTATAACTACTCTTAGATCCTTTAGGTCTTCCTCTTTTCTTTTTAGGAGCTAAAGTTGACGAGTTGCTCTTGTCTGTCTTGTCTTGTGCCATATTTTCTATCTATAATTTTTTTTAATCCTGCTGGACTTAATCTTCTACCTGTATGGCTTTCTAACCAATAACAACCATCACGCAAAGATAACTCTTCATTCACAACCATTTCTTCTACAGCTTCAAGAGCTTCGATCTGTTCTTCGACAGGTTCTAAATACTGCGCATCTTCTTGAGAAAGCTCATAGCCAAAAGGAATAGTAGAGCTTTTACGTTTTATCATTTTTTCTAATAAACTTTTCATAAGTTAATTTTTAATACTCCTACACAGGTTGTCAGAAACAACACTATAATTAATCCAAATATTATTTTAATTGGTTTATTCATTTTATTATGTAGGATCTGTCTAGTCATCAGATAACATAGGCAGCAATAGCAGTAATAAGCATAAGTAGCGGAGTGAGGACATCGATATACACTAGTGTTTCTTTTGTTTAGTTTTTTTAGGCTTTTCTTCTGAAAACTCTACAGCTTCTCCTGCAGGAACAATTACCTCACCTGTAGATTGAAACAGATAGGTCATGTAATCAGAATGAGCATCTCCTTTTATCCATAGAACTGGACAAGATAGCATCCACTTATAAAACTCTGCAGGCATTCTATTCTCGTCTTCAAACTTCTCTTTAAATGTTGGGCTAATAGCCATTTATATTCTCCTTTTAATTAATAAATTTAACATTATGTAATCTGCGCCTCAATCTCGAAATTCTTCTTTTTGTCTTATTTCCTAAACATTCTATTATTTCTTTTTCTTCTTTCGGTAATCCTTCAGTAAAAGGAAGGAGTTTATCAAAACAATATGCATAGGTTTCTAGTACTGATATATCTTTACTATCTAGTACATCAATATAATTATAAATACAAGCCTGTTCTCCTAGAACCCCATAAGTTAATGCATCACAAGAATTAATAGTCTGTTCTTTAAATACAATATCGTTTCTATGGTTCATGTATCTAGGCATGTATAATAACTTACTCTTACTTAACAAGCCTGTATCACTTTGAGGAATATCATCCCACAGCGCAGGATTTATAATAAAGAGAGATAAATCAATCATTCCTTTATGCATTTTTCTAGAAGTAAGATCATAGTGTGTTCTAATACTAGGATGATCCGCATATACTGCTTCTCTACTTACACCTAAATGATACTTACTTAATCTTTTTTTAGAAGGTAAATCTCCTTCTTGTATCCTACCAAATACTATTCCGCTTTTTATAACAAGAGTAATATCATCTGTATTCTTTAAAGCTGTTCCTATTTTACTATCGCCTGGAGTAACTACCTTATAATCGTAGCCAGTCATATTCGCTTCTATTGAATTAGTTGTTAGTCTTGTTAAATTATTTGTTTCCAGTATTAAGAGTTTTAGGTTTTTTTGGTTTGACATGTTCTACATCTTTAAAAAAATTAAAAAAGTTATCTATCCTTTCTTGCGGATTATCTACTAAATAAGAAACCAAACCAGAAAACTCGCATGATAAAATTCTTCTAAGTCTATCTACTTCAGGAGTATTACGAACATCTCCTTTCCAGATAGAAGTATAAATAGGAGTATAGGTGCGCGGTGATGCTCCTTTCTTATCAAACAATCTAACTTCGCTTCCTTGTCCTAAAGCTATTAATCCCATCTCGGAATTACTAAATGTACCTACAATCTCACACTTCTTTAACATTTCATGTCCAGATAACTTTTTATCTATTACTCTTCTACCAAATCTTTTTCTTAAGTCTGCCATAGAAAAGGCTGAAGTTAGTGGATGAGTCTTTAAGTAAGCACCATCATACTTAACTTCTCTTTCAACTTTATCCCAATCAACAATATCATTAATAAGGTTAGTTCCTGGCAAAAAGATAATATAAGGATAGTCTACATTGGTTTTTCTTAATCTATATTTGTCTGTGCCTTTATTAATTATACTATCAAATAACATCTCACCAGAAGGTGTTATGTTTGATTTAGCTGCTTCCATCTGTAGGCGTGTAGCATGTGCAAAGGATGCTGGCTTCATAAAGATAAACTTTGTAAAGACATCAGTATAAACATATCCATGTATTCTAGGATCATCTGGAAAATCATACCATATATCGTATTCCAAATTCGTTCCGCAGTTGCCCTTCGGGGGCAACAGTTTGTGAATCTCACTTAATCTTTCATTCTCGTCTTTCCTTAATAAGCTTCCAGACTTAAAGAAATGAGCGACCTTATCGTTCAATACATCATTTTTTGCTAGTACTTCTATGGGCATCTCAAGAGGAGTTCCGATTATTGTTCTCTGTTAATAACTGCTTTATTAACATTTTCTTTAAAGCTTCATGGTTACTTTCTATTTCTTCTATTTTATATTCTATTTCTTCTATTCGCTCATCTGTATCTTTAAAATGATCTACAACGATTGCTAATGTTTCTTCTGTACGTCTAGATATTAGCTTTATTTCTTCTTCTATATTCATATAAGTTCCTAAGTAGTCTTATCTCTTTGTTCGTACTCTTTTCTTAACCAGTCAGTATGTTTAGAGTAGTAAACTTTAAAGTGTTCGTAAGGCTTTAGACCATGTTGCCATCGTTCATAACAGTTCTCATCATATAACCAACGACAAAAGTCCATAAATGCCTTATTATCGCTGTCTAGAACCATTTCAACCTTCTCCTTCACTCTCCCAATCAGTTATAGGTTCTGGCTCTACATCTATAATTGTCTTCTCTGGCAATATAAACACTCCACCGCTTACATTATGGTTAACTTCTAATCTATCTTTCTTTACAACTCCGACACGATCTAAAATAGCTTGTGCGGCTTGTAGTTTATTTCCTATCTGTGGCATAGGTTGATCTGTATTCATTATATCGACTAACTTGAAAGCTGCTTCAGGTGCGCTATTCGCTAAAACATTAGTAGCTAAGTCTATTATTTCTTCTTTTAAAGCACTAACAACCTGATAAAAGTTACCAGAGCTATAACCTGCTAACTCTGCCGCACGTTTAGGATCTCCATTAGTCTCTATAAGACAATTTAGAAACTTCTGTTGCTTTTCAGTAAGTTCCCTAGTTCTTTTTGTTGTGGGTAAGTAGTTATTATTCATTATGTTAACCATTATAGGACTAGTTAACGGATCTGTCAAGTTATTTTTTATAAAAACAGTAAAGAAAGTACTTGACAACTTTGAAATCTACCTGTATAATGTTCCTTATGGGATGCCAGGGTTACAACATATGGTAGGTGTGACTATATATTATAAAAGAATGCCCGATTTATCAAGTAAACACTTCAAAACCTTCTAAAAATGTTCAAGCATTAGTTAATTGCTGGGCGGTAGGGGGCGGTCACCTGCATGGGTTGTTTCTTAACAACACTTAATAACTTTGAAAATTTGACAAATGCTAGAAATTATGCTTGCTCAGTTGTTGTGCGCAAACAACAAACAGCTACAACGGGCAAAGTGAAAGTCTTATTAAAACTCGTAACTCGGTTACGACTTTATAAGGTTGTCAAATGTATCAAGTTGCCTAGTAAACGCCTCTAACACGTTTTAAATAAGTCTAATCACTATTTTAACTTTGAACCTTTGTAATTCTGAATCAAACACTTACAAATTATCTTATTCTCACAAATCAAAACCATGACATTCAGTTGAACCAACGGCTCTATATGAGATAATGACTTATGACTTCATTTAGTCGCGTTCTTTAACAATCAGACTCATTTACGAGACAAAGGCTTTTTTGCTCTTGGGGATATCGCTCAATATAAGGAAAAAATATGAGCACACAAAAAGCAGTCAGTAAAGACTCGAAAAAATCAACTAAACCCTCAAGAGTAACTATCTTAAAGACACTTAGTAAATTATGTCTTGAGATACATACTAAACTCGAGAATGTGAAAGTAGATATTGATAAAACTAAGAAGTCAGTAGCTACACAATCCGATCAATTAGTTAATCTAATTTTTACGGGTGGATTTCACAAATCAACCGACACCATAGACACCTTAAAGGTTGTCATCTATGACCAAAACAATTGGAAAAGAAGACGGCAAGAGGGTGCACTAGGTGAAAAAGAAGAAGGTATAAATAAAGGTAGAACACCGTGCAATAATACGGTAAGTAAATATTTTAGTTATATCCGATCCTATGTTGAACGTGACCAAAAATTCGATAGTGATACAACGATGTTAGATATTCGTCAATCATATGAGAATCGAGGTAATCGGGAACATAGACGAGTTGCTCTTTATAACATCAATAAGATGATTAAAGGGATTCTCAATAACGATGATCTAAAAGTTAAGCAGATAAAATCAATTGAAAAAGAGATTACTACTGCGATTAAAAAGATCATTTTAGTGCCCAATAAATAGTAGTGAATTTAATAATAAATTTACTTTATTTTGCGGGTGTATTTGTATTAATCTCATCTACAATTTTAGCCTCAGAAGCATTTAAAATGATAGACATGTTTGGATTGATTTTGTTTACAATCTTACAAATAATATCAGTCATAATGTTGCTAACAGCGTTAATATTAGACGATGAAGTTAATCAAAATAACTAACCAATAACCGATAGAATCAAGAGCACTAAAAGCCACAATAAGAAACCCACTTAATAAATTTTTAGGTGGGTTTTTTTTGTGCTCGATGCGGATATGAGTCTGATAACTCGTAACTCAGTTACGACTTTAAAGAAGATCATTTTTGCAGCCAGTAAGAGTTATCTCTCTAGGAGTTCGACAATCTCTAGTTCCTGGGAAGATTAGTATCTTCTTAGGCCCATCATTATCTTCTTTGGCCCATCGTTAACTCGTAACTCAGTTACGACTTTCAATAAGAGTATTAGCCGCTAACATAATAGTTATCTCTCTAGGAGTTCGACAACTTATCCGACATAATAGTTATCTCTCTAGGAGTTCGACAATTTCTCTAGGAGTTCGATACTCTTATAGAACCAGGAAAAACATTCTTAACTAAATTCTTATGGTCAACTTGAAACTGTGCTTTTTGCTTGAAGCACTCCCCTAGTAGAGTATAATGGAATAATGGGGTTGCGCCTGTATTTTGTCAAAACAGCTGCAACTATTATTATAACACGTAACTCAGTTACGACTTTTATAGAGAGGAGAATAGTATGAGTATTAATTGGAATCATCCCGATAATTCTTTTGCAGTTTCACATCTTGGTGTTCATTCACCGAGTTGCTTTAATAGTAATGCACCTGATACTGCTAGAAAACTTAGAATTAAAGCGGGCTACGAGAAGAATCTACCCAAAGATTTGTTTGATGAGGACAGTAACAAAACTTGGAAGATGAAATGTGTAGAAAATAACAAATCTAAATATGGATGGAGGACATAAGCATGAGTGAAAAAGAATTTAAAATTTGTGCGAGTGAAGTCATTCTGTATGAGATAAAGGTGACAGCCACGACTGAGGAAGAAGCAATCAAAAAGGTATGGGAAACTATTCCAGATTTTGATAAGCATGTGGTAGGGTATGATCAGTTTCAAGTGGACGGAGTTCATCTGATAGAGGATGCTGATCGTTGTGGATGTTACAGAGGAAAGAAGGAGGAGTGATATGGAATGGAGTGAATATCTAGTAACTAAATGGAGACAACATTACAAGCATTTAACTTGGAATGAGTTTATTGTAAATGAAAAGTTGGAGTGTGTTCATGTAGCACTACAAGAATTACAACTGGAATTTAATATACCTGATAATAATCTCCATTTAGAAGATGCTTACAAATTTATTGAGGATGTGCGTGATGCTACGGATAAGTAAAGCAGGTAAAATGCCTTGCAGATCATGGAGTCTTCAAGCTGTAGAAACTTGTCCAGGTGCTAGGAAGAGTAACGGAGAATTAGTGGATGCTTGTCAAGGTTGTTATGCAACAACAGGAAACTATAACTATCCTAATGTAAAAGCACCTCGTATTCATAACAAGAAAGATTGGAAGAGAGATGATTTTGTTTCTGATTTTGTAAAGGAGTTAGACAACGATAGATACTTCAGACTTTTTGATAGTGGAGATTTTTATCATGTCAAATTAGTTGAGAGGTGGATAGAGATATGTAAAGCTGCAAGTTGGTGTAAGTTTTGGATACCTACACGAAGCCATAAGTTTCCCAAGTTTCATAAAGCACTAGAAGAGCTTGACTCATTACCTAATGTTGTAGTAAGATATAGTTCTGACAGTATAGTAGGAGATTATATTCCTGGTTTTCATGGATCAACGATCATGCCCGAAGGACATAAGGATAATACTATAACTAAGTGTGAAGCATATGAGAGAGATGGAAAGTGTGGAAGTTGTAGACTGTGTTGGAATAAAGACATAGATGTAATAGGTTATGTCCAACATGGTCGCAAGATGAGAAGTGTAATGTTAAATAAAGTAAAAGGAGAATAGTATGAGTAGTAAAGATAACTCAAGCCATAGATTCATGGCTAAAGTTCCTAATACTGATGAGGGTTGGTCAAAGATTGAGGCTCTCAAAAGTATTATAAACAAGGATAGATACCGCTTGGTCTATAAATACAATGGAAAAAGTATTCCAGGTGTTTATAAAAGAGGTTATTACTCTTGTATAAAAGAGTATGCAACTGAAGTAAGAGTGTATCTTAATGTGAAAGATGCAGTAAGAGATAACGAATTCATGGCTAAGAAAAGATGGCAAATGAATAAGGAGTTGCGAGAAGAAGAGCGTAGACATGAACGAAGACTCTTCGAGATAGAAGAAAGCTACTCGTGGTATTTACACAACTAATAAAATAAAAAGGAGGATAGTTATATGTCACATTGGAGTAAAGATGCTGTCATACAGCAAGCAGAAGATATAGCAGTTAATGATATGAATCTACTAGAACACTTCACATTTGTAATTGAGCATAAGCTACTAGATAATGGAGAGTTAAACCGATTGTTTCTAGATGAGTGGTGGAAGGATCGTTTAATAAATATAGTAGCTGAAGAATTAGTAGAACAATTAATGGAGCAAAGCCCATATTAAAAGGAGGAAATGAAATGCAGTTAACAAAAGAAGAAGAAAAGGAATTGTTTGAAGGAGCACCTAATCAGGATCCAACTCTTGAAGAATTAGAGTTAAGGGTTTGTGTTTGTGGTAAGCCTATTGAAGAATGTTCTGAGGCTTATGAGCATATGACACAAGGATTTTAAATTACGAAGGGCCAAGTGATAGTTGCCTAAGAAACTATCCGTACTATTATAAGAGGAGCATAATATGTTAACTTTTGATAGAACCAGAAATGAAGAGAACGGACACTTCTATAACTTCAACGACTTGGTGAAAGGAAAAACAGGTCGAAGAGTTTATAAGAGTGTATTCGGTACTCGCTCAACAGGTTTAGGCAGAGTGTTTGAGTTTGGTAAAAGATACCTTACAATTAAACTTGTCTGATCTCTGATTGATAAAGGTAAGAAGCACCTGAGTTTGTGTGCTCGCAAAGCTTCGGAGGTTGGTAGGAATTATTTTAATTAGGAGAATGATATGGCAGAAGAGAAAAAACTAAGACCATACAAAGTTAGGGTTAGAGTTGTAGGTGAATGGTGGGAAGAGTATGAGGTTCAAGCAGCTAATTCTAGTGATGCTTGGGATAATTGGAACGATGAAAGGGTGAGTTATAAATTAAACGATGATCCTATCGGTCTTGATGCATTAGAGTGGGAAGTCTACGATACTAAACGTAACTTCTATGACGATGATGAATGGGATTAAATTGAACCCCTATCATTCCTAATGATTACTAAACCTATCTGTGGTTTAAAACCCAGGTAATAAACTTAATGAAGGAGAACAGTATGAATATCAACAACTTAGAAAAAGAAATTGATAAAGCTTTCTCTCGGTTTGACGACAAACTAGAAGAAAATAACTTCGGTCTTTGGGTAGAACCTAAACCCCTGAAGGCATGGGATAAGGTAGAAGAAGACGATGTTATTGTAGAGGAAGAAGAAGATGAGTATGAAGAATTAGATTTTTCTACTTGACTTGGTGTTGGTTTGTATGATAACATTATATAATATATATAATATATATAGAGGTTATAAGAATAATGAAGAATAATATTGTAAACTTAAAAGAATATAAAACTATAAAGGATCTAAAGAATAAGAAGAAAGATTACTTTGTAGACTTTATAGATTGGAAGAATTATACTCTTCTAATCAAAGCAGAGAGCAAACAAGATGCTGAAGAGATTGCAGTACGTATGGTAGAACAAGATGAGATTACTGCTGCACCTACTAAGCACTTGTTTGAAATTTTAAAAGTTCAAGGAGGATAACATGAACACAAAAGAAATCATCGATTCCGTTTTCGATGTAAAAACAAACGGAGAATTGAGTGAGATCATGTCGGCAGTTCGTGATGCTCGAAGAGCATTAGCTATGCGATCTCGTAACACCTGGTTTATTGGACAAGAGGTAAAGGTTGTTGAAAGAAACAAAATAACTCTTGGTAAAATAAAGAAAGTTAATCGGACTAGATGCCAAGTTATGTTTGATAATGATCATCGTATTTGGAATGTTCCTATGTCGATGTTAGAGGAAGCATGATGGCTAAGAAGCACACGATCCTTGATTTGTTTAGTGGAATCGGTGGGTTTAGCTATGGACTAGAACGTACAGGAGGTTTTGAAACTGTTGCGTTCTGTGAAATAGATAAACATGCTCGACAAGTACTAAAGAAACACTGGAAAGACGTGCCAATTTTTAATAACGTAGAGGAGTTAACATATGAAAAACTCAAAGAAGAAGGAATCGCAAGACCAACTGTTGTTGTGGGAGGATTTCCCTGCCAAGACATCTCAGTTGCAGGAAGACAAGAAGGAATTGTCGGAAAGCGATCAGGTCTTTGGTCGGAGTTTGCGAGGATCATCGAAGATGTACAGCCAGCGTGGGCAATTATTGAAAATGTATCTGCCTTACGATCTAAAGGGCTTACCTTGGTCTTACAAGATCTCAACGAGATCGGGTACGATGCGGAATGGCATTGTATACCCTGTTCCGCAATTGGTGGGTTACACCGAAGAGATCGCGTATGGATCATCGCAAGACCTAACATGGCCCACACCTAGAGTTAGCGATACCGAAGGTGGTCTTGTTAAGAATGTTGAGGTAGAGAATGGGAAGTTCAGCCGCAAGAACAAGAAGGGTGTTCGTTGGGGAGTGAAACTAAAAGATGCGGTGAATCATATCGAAGAACAGAAGAGAGATATGTGGGCTACACCTAACACATTAGATCATATGCCACCTAGATCAAAGGAAGCGATGGAGAGACAGTTTAAAACTACTAGAAAGGGTAGAACCAAGCCCTCTAATTTAAGAGAACAGGTTCATCCTGACATGTGGCCCACTCCAAGAGCTGGACTAGGTATGGGTATGAAGCTTACTAAGAACATGGCAAAGCTCAGACACAAGAAGTACTTGGAGACTGAGGTTGCTTACAAGTTTTGGGAGACACCATACTCAGGTATGCATAAGGTAGATACTGACAACGTGGAGTACCATCTGAGACGTAAGGAGAAAGGTAAGCAGATTGGTTTACCTGGGCAAGTACATCTAGAAGAAAGGAAACCAGGACACTTGAATCCTACGTGGGTTGAATGGTTGATGGGTTATCCCGAAGACTATACATTAATAGAGGAGGAGAACGAATGAAAATCAAGGCTAATACTAAGCTACATATGATGAAATTACATTGGCTTGAGAAAGAGTTAGAAAAGGAAACTGTTAAAACTAATTTTCCAACTGTTAGAGCTAGAATAATTTTAGAAATCTGTGGTGTAAAAAGCACTAAACAATTTAAACAATGGATGGAAGGAATAAACTAATGAAAGAAGCAGAACAAGTAGTAAAGCGAGAAGATTTGAAAGGGTTTGCACAATACGCTAAGCACATCTGGATTGAAGAACCAGAAGGTGTACCTAGAGTAGCGCAAAACATTTCAGGTAGGACCCAACGACTCAAGCAACTCGGCAACTCTGTAGTGCCGCAGATACCTGAGTTCATAGGGAATTGTATTTTAAATTATGAGGAGAAACAAGATGAGTAAGGAAAGAAAGAAGGTTATCGTTATTGATCCTGTTACCGAGACAGTATCTGAAGCGAGCTATAGCAGCTACGATGAACTGTATGATCTCGGTAACTATAAACTATTTACTGTGCAAATGGTAGATTACAATAGTGATACCAAAAAAGGGAATGATCTATTTCTAGATGATGAGGGCCTGTTAAAGGAGGACCAACGATACTTTACATTTGTAGGTGTTGGTACTTTCGCAGGAAGAGGCATCTTACTAGGATCAGATCATGCAACAGGTGATACTGTTGATACATCCTGGAAAGTAGAGCAAGTGAAACGTGCTGTTTCATTTGAGCCAGTAGGATATAAGATCGAACCCTACATGGAATTCGTTCCGTTTAACTAAGAGGAGAAAGGTATGAAAATAAAGATCAAGAAGACAGCTAAGAACAACGGAGTTCCATCTGCCTTCGTAGTCAAGGTAGGAAATCTAAAATTCCCACGAGGCTTTAAGGATTGGTATTTCACAACATCTAAAAGTGAAGCACTAGGCATGGCCCTTCAGGAATGGAAAGATTTATATGGAGATAATCATGGGTAGGATATGGAATGGACTCCACCTAAAACTAAAGAACATAACAGCAGCTCGCAAATACTTGAAAGAGTTTAAAGATATGTCTGTTGTTATTCGATTAGATAATGATAAGGATTTTTATTTACTAACGAAGGCTAAATTCAAGATGCATGGCATGAAGGGTATCAAGATTATTAATGGTGTTGATAACCCAAAAGAATATTACTTCGATTGAAAAAATAAAACTTGACAGATTTCAAATCTGTCCTTAAAATATTATATGAGAGATATAAAAAGAAACCACAGAGTCGTGGCTAGTAGGCACACACTATCACCTTATCACAGGGCTGAAGTTCACCTGTTTCTATGGCAGACGAGTGAGTGGGAGCACTTGTGACTCGTAAACTCCCACACCTTTCGCAAATTTCTTTGCATATACTCATATAAAACGCTTGACTATAGGACTGGACTACTGTATAATCCACCTATGGTTAAGTATGACTATTAATATAAATAAAAAAGGAGGCTAATTATGGCTATATTAGAAGGACCTGTTTATTGGGCAAGTTTAAGTGTACCCAATTCAACATTTGATCCTGCAACTTACCAAGCTACTTTAGTGGTTGATCAAAAGACTGCTAATCAGTTTGAGAAGGAAGGACATAAGATCAAAGAGATTGATGAGCAACCTGCTCTATTCTTCAGGAAGTATTACAATCGACCTGACGGATCAATCAATCCTCCTGTTCGTGTTGTGGATGCTGCTAAGAATCCACTAGACGTAGCAGTAGGCAACGGATCTAAGGTTAAAATTCAATATCAACCACGAGTGATTGACAACAAATATGGTACGTTCAATTGGTTGGAGCTACAAGCTGTTCAAGTTTTGGACCTTGTGGAATACAACAACGGACAGACTGATGAGTTTGATGTGCTTGATACTGGTGGCGATGACGACATCGAATTTTAATAGGAGATCTTTATGAGTAATCAAGAGAATAGTCCATCCGTAACAATCGAAGGTGTTGTTATTAATAAAGACGATCTAGAGGATAGTTTAGCTAGAGATGTATTTGATACGATAGTAGTTCTTTCAAACGAGCAAAGAAGTTTGAACATGAATCTGATGCGTGTCCAATTTAACATCGCTGGTTTTTCTAATACTCTAATAGGTCTTATTAATAACGAACCTGTTAAGGGTGCGATCAATCCTGATCTTATCGATGATACTGATAGTGGTATAGACATCGAAGAAACTGGGGCATTTCCACCTGAGGATATGTCCTAGTTTAAGGTAAGAAGTACCTTTTAAACTTCGGTAGGCGGTAGGCATTTTTTTAAAAGGAGCAAACTATGGACACAGAATTTATAGAATTACATAAGCCTTGTCCTGTTTGTAATAGTAGTGATGCGTGTTCTATTAACGAAGACGGATCAGCAAAGTGTTTTAGCTGTGGAGAATTTTTTCCCGACTATTACGATACAACAGGTGAGGTGAAACCTATGACAGCAACAGTAACAAAATTAAAAACAAAAAAAGAAAATGCATTAGAAGTTCCCAAGAATGGAATCTTCGCACGAATAGAAGATAGAAACATATCAGAGAAGACTGCTAGAAAGTATGGAGTAAAGATTGTATATCATGGAAATGAAGTAGGCGATCAGATTTTTCCTTACTATGCAGACAATCAGTTAGTAGCTACAAAAATTAAATTCAGAGCGAATGGGATAGGTAAGAATTTTAGAACAACTGGCTTTCTAAACGATAGCGGTCTGTTCGGTGAACATCTTTTCAAAGGTGGTGGTAAGTTTCTTACTATAGTAGAGGGAGAGTACGATGCTCTAGCTGCATACGAAATGTTAGGTAGTAAATGGGCAGTAGTATCCATTAAGACTGGTGCTCAAGGCGCTGTTCGTGATGTAAAGGATAGCCTTGAGTTTGTAGAGAGTTTTGATAATGTTGTAATATGTTTTGATAGAGATAAACCAGGACAAGAAGCAGCTAAGAAGGTAGCTAGAATACTGACTCCTGGAAAAGCAAAGATTATGCGTATCCCTAATGGGTATAAAGATGCTAATGATATGCTTATTGCGGGTTCAAAGAATGCATTTAGCCAAACTTGGTGGGAGTCTAAAACTTACACACCTACAGGTGTAATAAATGTATCTGATCATAAGCTTAAATTCTTCACGAGAGAAAAGAAGAAGAGCGTTCCCTATCCCTATGAAGGACTGAACAAGAAACTATATGGTTTAAGACAAGGAGAGCTTGTAACACTTACAGGTGGTACAGGTTTAGGTAAGTCTAGTGTAACTCGTGAGTTAGAGCACTGGCTTATCAAGACAACAGATGATAATGTAGGCATCATAGCCTTAGAGGAAGATCCCAACAGAACAATTGGTGGTATCTTATCTATCGAAGCGAATGCAAGATTGTATATTGACCAAGAGTTAGAGAAATTCTCAGAAGAAGAGATCGATAGATACTTTGATGTACTATATAATGGAGACAACGAGAACCGAGTATGGGTACATGCACACTTTGGAACAAATTCAATAGAAGAAATCTTTTCTAAACTAAGATACATGATCGTTGGCTGTAATTGTAAGTGGGTAGTGATAGATCATTTACATATGTTAGTGAGCGCTGTTACAGATGGCGATGAACGAAGGGCCATAGATAGAATCATGACTAAACTAAGAAGTATTGTTGAAGAGACAGGTGCGGGTTTAATATTAGTATCTCATCTACGTAGGGTAGTGGGTAACAAAGGACACGAAGATGGTATCCAAGTTAATCTCAGTCACTTGAGAGGTTCGCAAAGCATAGCACAACTAAGCGATTGCGTTATTGGATTGGAACGTAACCAACAATCAGACGATCCTCAAGAATCTAACACAACATTACTAAGAGTATTAAAGTCTAGATATACAGGTGATGTAGGTCTAGCTAGTAGATTACTTTATGACAGAGACACAGGTAGGCTTAAAGAAATAGCCGCAGAAGAGTTTGAAAAAGAAGGAAGTGACTTGGAGTTTGATGCATATGCGTAGTCTAATATTTGACATAGAAACTGATGATTTAAAAGCCACCAAAGTGTGGTGTATAGTCGCTCAAGATGCTGAGTCTGGTAAAATATATAAATTTGCTCCTCACCAACTAGACTCAGGTCTTGAGTTACTTCAATCGGCAGATAAATTAATAGGACATAACATACTAGGTTTTGATATTCCTGTTATCAAGAAACTTTTAGGAGTAGACCTTAGTGATAAGATACTAATTGATACCTTAGTGTTATCTCGTTTATTTCGTCCATCAAGAGAAGGCGGACATAGCCTATCGATGTGGGGATACACATTAAAATATCCTAAACAAGACTTTGAAGAGTTTGAAATATACACACCTAAGATGTTGGAGTATTGTGTAAGAGATGTGCAATTAAATAAACTTGTCTTGGAAGCCCTCAAACAAGAATCTAGAGGCTTCTCCAAAGAGAGTGTAGAGTTAGAACACAACGTAGGTCTTATCATGAAACGTCAGGAAGAAGACGGCTTTGATTTTGATCAACCACGAGCAGAAAAATTACTAGCAAGTTTTTATAAAAGGATGTCAGAGGTGGAAAAAGAAGTACAAGAGACATTTAAACCTAGAAAAGTGGTAGAAGAGATTCATCCTAGTTATAAGAAAGATGGTTCTCTATCTAAACTAGGTACAAATGAGGCAACAAACAAGAAGGTACATTTGCTTGAAGATGAATATATATTATTCAAACAAGGCGAGACTTCTATTATTAGAACACATGAAGACGAATTTAATCTAGGCTCAAGAAAACAAATAGGAGAATACTTACAAGACTTTGGTTGGAAACCTAAAAAGTTTACACCTACTGGTCTACCTGTGGTAGATGAAAGGACTTTAGGTAGGATAAAAGATATTCCTGAGGCTGAATTGATAGGGGAGTATTTATTACTCCAAAAAAGAATAGCACAGGTTGAATCCTGGATAGAAGCTGTTGAAGAAGATGGAAGAGTACATGGTTTTGTGATACCTAACGGCACAATTACAGGTCGTATGGCCCATAGAAAACCTAATATGGCACAGGTTCCATCTGTTAAGAGTCCTTATGGTGTTGAATGTAGATCTTGTTGGATTGTACCTAAAGGATATAAATTAGTAGGAATAGATGCAAGTGGTTTGGAATTAAGAATGCTTGCACACTATATGAAAGATGAGGAATTCACAAATGAAATCATTAATGGAGACATACACTCCCATAATCAAAAAATTACAGGACTTAAATCAAGAAATCAGGCAAAGACTTTCATCTACGCCTTACTATACTCTGCTGGAAATAAGAGACTCGGACAAGTGGTTGGAGGAAGCGAAGCTGATGGCAGAAGACTTAGACAACATTTCTTTGATAATAAACCAACATTTAAGACTCTACGAGATAGAGTTACAAAAGCAGCAAAGAAAGGTTTCGTCTTAGGAATTGACGGAAGACGTATAGGTATAAGAAATTCTTACTCTGCCTTGAACACTTTGTTACAAGGCGGTGGTGCTATCGTTATGAAGAAAGCATTAACTCTGCTGAATGAAGAAGCTAGATTAAGAAACTTAGACTTTAAATTTGTTGCTAATATACATGATGAATGGCAAGTAGAAGTACATGAGGAACATGTTGAACACTTTGGAAAACTAGGAGTGAAAGCAATCAAAGAAGCAGGAGAACATTTTAATATGCGCTGTCCTTTGGATGCTGAATATAAAATAGGAGATGATTGGAGTGAAACACATTAATCAATATACAATAGAACAACTCTTGTTGTTTGAAGAAGTACAAGAAGACGTATACGCAGAAGAATTAAGACAGAACCAGGATTTTAAAACATGTTATGAGTGTAAAGAGACGTTACCTATAGAAATGTTTCAGCCCTCAACATACATGTATACAAGTAGCGGACAGACAGAACCCAAATGGAGAAGAAGAGAGTGTAGTGATTGCTGCAACAAACACAAGAGGGTTAGGCAAGAGTTAGTAAAACTCCATCCTTATCCCAACGGAGACTATAAGTGTCCTGTTTGCTTGGAAGGTAGGGTACATAGCGTAACTGGTGTAGAAAGAAAATGGAATTTAGACCATTGTCATGATAGCAATACATTCAGAGGCTTCTTATGCTCTAGTTGCAATAAAGCGATGGGCTTCTTCGGAGACGATATAAAAATCTTTGAAAGAGTTATAAAATATTTAAACAAACATAGAGAGGAACTTTATGAAGAAGGAAAAAAAGAAAAAGAACTTAGACACGTTAGTACATGACATCTATGCTAAGCTAGACACGCTTACAGAAGGAAAGTCATTAGGTGTGTCAGACGAAACAGCTACTGCCTTTGGTGATGCTATGAAAAATGCATTACTTAGCTGGTCGGGAGAGCATCCAGTAGATAAACAGACATTAAGGATGTCTAATATTGGTAAGCCTAACAGACAGCTTTGGTATGATATAAAAACAGAGCCAACAAGCAAGGCTTTCGCTGCACCAGTACAGATTAAGTTTCTATATGGGCATATCTTAGAAGAAGTTATGCTCTTTTTGGCTCGTTTAGCAGAACATGACGTAAGTGCGGAACAAAAAGAAGTTAAGGTTGATGGTATTAAAGGACATATGGACTGTAAAATAGATGGTGAAGTTGTAGATATTAAGACAGCTTCAGGTTTTGCGTTCAAGAAATTCAAAGAGGGCACACTACCTGACGATGATCCGTTTGGTTATATGGCACAGATAGCAGGATATGAAGAAGCAGAAGGTACACATAATGGTGGCTTCCTTACTCTTAACAAAGAGAATGGAGAGCTTGCTTTATTTAGACCTGATGAATTAGATAAGCCTAATATAAAAGATAGAATAAAACTATTAAAAGAACAGCTAGAAGAGGACACACCTCCTGAGAAGTGTTATGCTCCTGTGCCCGATGGTAAATCTGGAAACATGAAACTTGCTAGAGGATGTGTATATTGTAGACACAAGTTTGAGTGTCATAAGGACACCAATCTAGGATTAGGTCTTAGAGTTTTTAAGTATTCTAAGAAGTTTGAATACTTAACAAATGTTGCAAAAATACCAAGAGTAAAAGAGGTTACTAGTGAGTGGAAAAAGAGACAAAAAACTACGTAAGAAAGGTAGACAAATATTAGTGGAGTGGTTACACTCTGTTATTCCTGATACTGCGGACAAGACTTTAATTAATGTAGATAATTTGGAAGAGTATTTACCCGAACAAACACACACATATTTTAATAAAAAGTTTTGCCTTAGTGCCTACTCTTTGAGATGGATATACAAACGAGTTAAAAGAAATCCTGATCTAACCTTTGAGCAGCTTGAAAAAGATGTAGCAAAAGAACAACAAATTAATGTAGTAAAAGAACAAGGACAATATTTATGACAAAGAAAAAAAGAAGTACAAAGATAAAAGAATTGGAAGATGCAGGTGAAATAGAAATTGATATAAACAAAATAGAATTAGAAGAATTGTTGATAGCTGTAGGCGGTGTTTTATTTTCAGGTACATTAATAGAAGAATTAGATACACCTATAATGTTACGCTTAGAAGATTTAATTAAAGAAGAAATAATCTTTAGGGAACAAGCAAAGGAGACAATACATTAAATGAAAAGAAAACCTAGAAAGAAAAGACCAATAGAGAAAGGGCTACCTAAAGGATATGACTCTAAGTGGGAGTACGATCTTCACCAAGAAGAACTACAACACTGGGAACACCACAAAGGAATCATAGATTATAGTATTCCACATAAGTATCATCCTGATTTTATTCGTATCTTAGAAGGTAAGGTTATCTATCTTGAAGCTAAAGGAAGGTTTTGGGATTATGCAGAGTACAACAAGTACAAATGGATTAAAGAGATACTGCCAGATGATTGTGAGCTAGTCTTTTTATTCTCTAATCCCTCTGCTCCTATGCCCGCAGCAAAGAGAAGAAAGGATGGTACTAAACGAAGCCATGCAGAATGGGCATCAAAAAATGGATTCAGATGGTACAGCGCAGAGAGTTTACCTAAAAAATGGATAGAATAATGGAAGAATTAATGGAACACGCACATAAGTTAATGGATGAGGATTTAGTCAATAACCCACCACACTATAATAACGGCAAGATAGAATGCATAGATGCTATTGAAGCTATGCTAACACATGAAGAATATGTAGGCTATCTTCGTGGAAATTCACTCAAGTATCGTTGGAGGTTTCGTTATAAGGACTTTATACAGGACTTAAAGAAAGCTGAGTGGTATGAGAACAGACTATTAGAAGAGTTAAAAAAGAATGCCGACAAAGTTTAAACAATCATATACATCAAGAAACAGACAGACTGGTGTAGTGACTACAACATATTACTGGATGAAAGGAATTTCAAAGCGTGTTCTGTTTGAAGAATTAAACAAGGAGAGCACTCCATTAAAATTGAAACATAAGATTAGAAAAGAATTAAAAAGAAGAGGTATTAAAATAAGGAATAAAAAATGAATAAGTTACCAACACAATATCAAGAATTCATACATCTGAGTAGATACGCGAGATGGAATGAAGACTTAGGAAGACGAGAGAACTGGCAAGAGACAGTTAATAGATATTTTGATTTCTTTGAAACACACTTAAAAGATAACAATAACTTTAAGCTGACTAAGAAACTACGAACAGAGTTAGAACAAGCTGTTCTTAATTTAGAAATAATGCCAAGCATGAGAGCCTTAATGTCAGCAGGGCCTGCATTAGAAAGAGATAATGTTGCAGGTTTTAATTGTGCTTATGTTGCTGTAGATAATCCTCGTGTGTTTGATGAAACACTTTACATACTCATGTGTGGTACAGGTGTGGGGTTCAGCGTAGAGCGACAGTATATTAATAAACTTCCTGATCTTCCAGAAGAACTACACGATACAGATACCATCATTAAGGTAGCTGATTCAAAGATTGGATGGTCAAAAGCATATAAAGAATTTTTATTTTTATTATACTCAGGGCAAGTACCTAAATGGGACCTAACTAATATTAGACCACATGGCGCAAGATTAAAAACTTTCGGTGGTCGTGCTAGCGGGCCTGATCCATTAGACGATTTACTTAGATTTACTATTAATATTTTTAAAGATGCAGTAGCTAAAGGACAAAAGAAATTAGTATCAATTGACTGTCATGATTTGATGTGTAAAATAGCAGAGGTTGTTGTAGTGGGTGGTGTTAGACGTAGTGCTTTAATCTCACTCAGCAATCTCTCAGATGAAAGAATGCGCGGTGCTAAGTCAGGTTCTTGGTGGGAGCATAGTCAACACAGAGCATTATCGAATAACTCAGTAGCTTATACAGACTCAGCAGAGATGGGTGCATTTATGAAAGAGTGGTTATCTCTATACGAATCTAAGAGTGGTGAGCGTGGTATCTTTAATAGACAAGCTGCTGAAAAACAAGCAGCAAAGAACGGAAGACGAGAAGAATACAAAGACTTCGGTTGTAATCCTTGTAGTGAGATCATATTACGCAACAAACAATTTTGTAATTTAACCGAAGTTGTTATTAAGCCTACTGATACATATCATAATCTACAGAAGAAAGTAAAACTAGCTACAATTTTAGGAACATTTCAGGCAAGCCTAGTTAATTTTAGATACCTAAGTAAAGCATGGCAGAATAATACAATTGAAGAAGCTCTACTTGGTGTATCCTTTACAGGTATAATGGATAACATAACTATGAGTGGTAGAGGGAGCGCTGGTTTATTAGAAGGACAATTAAAAGATTTAAAAGATGTTGCAATAGTAACAAATAAAACATGGGCTAAAAAACTAAAGATTAACCAATCCTCTGCTATTACTTGTGTCAAGCCTAGCGGAACTGTTAGTCAGTTAGTCAATAGTGCTAGTGGTATTCATACTAGGCATAGCCCTTATTATATAAGGACTGTTCGTGCCGATAAAAAAGATCCGTTAGCGCAGTTGATGGTAGACCAGGGAGTATATCACGAAGACGATATAACAAAACCAGAACATACTTATGTATTTTATTTTCCAATTAAAGCGCCACCTAAATCTGTAACAAGAAACGAATTAGATGCTTTAAATCATTTAAAACTTTGGAAGTTTTATCAGGATGAATGGTGTGAACATAAACCATCGTGTACTATTTCTGTTCGTGAACACGAATGGTTAGACGTAGGCTCATGGGTATGGAAAAACTTTGATAATGTATCAGGTATCTCGTTTCTACCTCATACCGATCATTCATATAAGCAAGCACCATATCAAGAAGTAACAGAAGATGAATATAAAGAGTGGCTAACTAAAACTACTAGCTCTATTGATTGGTCTTTAATAACTGAATATGAAAAGGAAGATATGACTGAGAACACTAAAGAATTAGCGTGTACTGCTGGTGCGTGTGAGATTCTATAATGAAAAACACAGAAAAAATTGAAGCTAAATTGCTAACCTTTCAATTAGTTTTAGATGCAAAAGGAAACATCTGGACAGATATTGGTGGGTTGCCAGAACACCAAATTAAAAACTGTTTTAAAAATCGTGAAGATGCCCATGTAATTGAAACCATAGTACGAGAAGGTAAAATAAAATTACAAGCTATTCATCGTTATTTAGAAAATGAAGTTACAGCTATAGAGTATGTAGAATGAAAGAAGAAAAAACAATTGAGTCTAAAATATCAGACATCATAGGATTCTTTATGTCTTTAGATAAAGAAGATAAGATACTAGTGTTTAGAGTTTTAAAAGAAATTATGGAGAAAGAAGAATGAATATAAATGTATATATAGGATACGATAGAAGACAAGATGAAAGTAAAGGTTATCCAGACTTGGTTAATCCGCCTTACTCTGTTGCGAAAGCTTCTATCTTAAAACATTATAAAGGACCTGCTGATCAACTAACTATCCAACCAATTAAATTGAATGATGTAATTGAAGCTGATCTATATAATAGAATCGAAGATCCATTAGCATCTACCGAATTTACTTATAGCAGATTCTTGACACCATACTTAAATAATTATAAAGGAATAGCAGTATTCTGTGATTCCGATTTTCTATGGCAATGTGATATTAGAGAACTCTTAGAGTTTTATAATAAGAAATATTCTATAATGTGTGTCCAACACGAACACATTCCACCAGAGAATACCAAGATGGATGGTTGTAAACAAACACAGTATCCAAGAAAGAATTGGTCAAGTATGATGATGTTTAATTGTGCGCATCCTGACTGTGCAAATTTATCGGTAAAGAATATTAATTTGAAAGAAGCTAAATATTTACATCGTATGGGATGGACAGCAGACATAAACATAGGACATATACCACCAACATATAATTGGTTGGAAGGATGGTATAATGGTAATATAAATCCAAAAGTAATTCACTATACTAGAGGCGGACCCTGGCACGAAACTTGGAAAGGAGACTATCATGAAAATTGGAGAGATGCTTACTATGATTTAGTAGCATCATCTAAAGCAGTTAAAAATTTTGGAGGCGAAGGACCGTTTTAAGATGAGGGTTATGTGGGATAAATTTTATTATAGACCATTACCTGCTTGTATAACTATAAAAGAAAGTGAAATAGATGAGCTAGGTCTTTTTGCTACTCAAGACATAGAAGCAGATTATGACTTTGGTACTTCACATATAAAAGTACCTCCAATAGTAGGATATATAAGAACTCCTATCGGTGGATTCTTAAATCATTCAAAGGAATCAAACACTACTATAATACAACTTAACCAATGGGATGATTATAAAATTTTTAATTTAATTGCAATCCGTAAAATAAATAAAGGCGAAGAAATTCTACTTAATTATGAACACGGAGATAGCAAAGGTATGGTATATAGCGATGCAGAATAAAGAGAAAGAATGGGCAGAAGTAAATCAAATTTTTGAATTAAAATATCAGAAGTGCTACAATTATCGAGACTTTGATGACTTTGAAAAGCAATGGAAAGATATTTTTACAAAGTTTGGATTACACAAAAACTATTTTAATAATAAAGTATTATTAGATATTGGTTGTGGATCAAGACCTGCACTTTCTTACTTCAATTCAAATAACGAGAAGCATTGTATGGAGCCGTTACTTGATGACCTCATGAAAGTAACAAAAAACAAAGATAAAGTTTTCTCTGGAGTAACTCGGTGGCATAAGAAAGAAAACCTACCTGATACAAATATTAGTAAATGGTTCACGGAAGAGGACTACAAATTACATTCAGTACCTTATGAGACTTTAGTACCAGAGCTTAAAAACAAAGTAGATTTTATACTTTGTTGGAATGTATTAGATCACGGTTATGATTGGAAAACAGGCTTGAATAATATACTACTCTATCTAAAGAAGGGGGGTTTATTACTATTAGGAACTGACTTCGAGGCTCATAAGTATCATATTGGTATAGATAATCCAGATGACTTGAAGGAATTAATTAGATATAATTTTGAAGTTACTACAATCTTAGGTGTTAAGAAACAAATATGGGATAGAGATTATATGGTATTAGCGCGGAGATGAAATGATAAATCCAATCCATAAAGAAATAAGCGGAAAGAATATTATATTAGTGGGTAACTCCGTGGAGATTTTAGAATACGAATACGGAGATACTATTGAATCTTACGATGTTGTTGTAAGGTTTGGAAGGGGAGTACCTACACCAGCTAATGAAAAGTCAATTGGAAAACGAACAGATATTTGGGTAACAGGATTGTTAAGAAAGAACTATGCAAAGCATTTTCCTGAAGCTTTTAAATTGTTTAATCGTAATAGAATATATATAAGCAGGCATCTACCAAAAGATAGACTACCAACTTATGAGTATATGGAAATGTTTTCAGACAAGGAACTGCTTGAAATATATAAAGAATGTGGATATGTAGACTGTGATAAGTACGCTAAAAGACCATCAGCAGGCTTCCTAACTCTTCTTTATTTTACTAGAATAGCCAAGGATTGGAAAAGCTTAACACTTATAGGATTTGATTTCTTTGCTAAGACTTATGCAGATAAACCAGGAGTTGCAAAGGTTTCTAGTTGGCATAAACCAGTAGCTACTATTCGCCACAATCCTCATCATACTACTAAAGAAAGAGAGTATGCTTTAAGTTTAGAAGAGTTGAAGGTTATCAAATGGATAAAGCTTTCAGATTTTATAATAGAAGATATATATTCATTTAAACATTCTAAGCGTTAAGATAATAAATCAAAATGCATCAGCGTATCAAATATTAGCCAAACAAATATAATACGAAACATTAGGCGGTATCTTTTAAAATCACTTACTAATGTTCCAAATTCTGCTTCATCTATCTGTATTCGTGCCACTATCCAATTTTAATTTGTTTAGGCTTCTTCTCATCGGGTATAATTCTTTCTAAAGATATATTTAACAGTCCATTATCTAAGACTGCCTCTATCACTTCAACATCTTCAGCTAAACTAAACTCCCGGGTGAAGGAGCGTTGTGCTATTCCTTTATGTAAGCCCACTCCTGGTTTATCTTCTTTAGAAGACTCATAAGAAATTCTTAAAGTATTCTCTTGTACTTCTACCTCAAGATCTTTCTTATCTATACCAGCAAGCGCAACTTCGATAGTATATTTATCTCCGTCTCGTATTACATTATAGGGTGGGTAATTAGGCAACACTTTGGAGCCTGCCGCCATTTGTGCTATTCTTTCAAAGTGGTCATCGAACCCTAAGAACAGCGATGAAAATATAGGATCTCCAAAATCCACTAGCCCATGACGAGCTAGATTTGAGTTTCTTGTTATCATTTTTATCTCCTTATTATAAGCAAGAATTTTAAGACCTATTTAGAATAGATCTCACCAGTGCCTCTTAGAGCCTCATATGAGCGTTCTAAAGGACTTTTACTTTTTAAAGTAAGCTATCGCTTCTTTTACAGTCTTACTGCACCATACGGCTGCATCTTGTAAAAGTGTTGGAAACATGTACCAACATGCTAATACACTACATACTACTAACCATGAAAAGATAGTCATTTCTTACCTCCACCACCGCCAGGTTTTCTAGGAGTATCAGAAGTGTCTGGTCTATCCTTATTACCTTTTGTGATTTTATAAATAGCTATTACTGCAAAGAGGCATACAATACCTACAATTTCTATATCAGTCATAATTTTTTCCTATTTGTTTAAAGTTATTAATAAATCGTAGCACATGTCTGTCTTAACTGAATCAGCTTTCTCTATGTTACAATATTTTTTTAGTAAGGTTGTCCACCATATGTCAGGTTTAACAAGTAAGTGTGCGTTTCTTCCGTCTGATAAAATCTTCTTCGACTTTTGTAATGAAATACTAAGTAAAGCTTTCTTATTAAATTTAGAAACTAAATGTTCTAATACATCTTCTATACACTCAGGTTCTATATGTTCTAAAACATCTGTACATAAAAGATAATCTTCTGGTTCAGGATCATCAGACCATTCAAACATTGCTGGATCATAGTTAGAAACTTCAATCGGAAGAAACCAACCTAAGTTTTCTCCTTTACCGCAACCATAGTCTAAGAGTTTTTCAACATTGTTACAATATAAAAAATTAGCTATGTAAAGAATGTTTCCTCTTGGTCCTGTTCCCCAATCTTCATCCAGTCTATGAATCTCTTGAAGCTCTCTTCGATATGCTTCAGTCAGCAACACAACTACTTCTTTGTCTTATTCATTAGACCAATTGCGCCACGAACACCGAATGAAGCCGCAACAATAACAGAAAAAGTATACTGATACCATGCTGGCATCGTATCCAAAACTGCAAAGCCTTCTCGTACATAAGGTACAAGACCAGGAATGAAGCACATTATAAGTGGTATACTAATCAAAAGCGTAAGGTACTCATCTTTCCATGAGGTTGAGCTATTCGTCTGCGCAATTTCATCCCAACTTGCTGCATTCGCGGCTTTAGCTTCAGACTTTTTTATTCTTCCATTAAGATAAGTCGATGCTAACTTACTGATAGTTTTTAATATGCTCATCATCTTTATACATAACCTCTTCAGCTAGTTGTTCAAATAGACTTCTGAAGTTTTCTAAATTCATAAAGCCTAGATCTAATTTAATTTGTTTAAGCCTATAAATATTATAAGCTTTTATAAGTTGTTCTTCTGTATACAATAACATAGTTTATTATAGGAACAAATATAGGATTTGTCAAGTTTATTTTATTGTATTGGTGCTTCGGAAGGATTCATCGCTCCGTACCATTCGTTTGCTTTTTCTAATCTTCTATCCATATGTGGAGTGCCTGGTCTTTCCCACATAGTAGAAAATGCAGTTGTAATCTCATCCACATTTCCTTTTTCAAAGACCTCTCTTAAACGTCTCGCTGTTTCTCTGCCTATTAAGTCTTGACGATCTCCATAAATTGTATCGTGTACAAATTGGATTTGTGAACGATTACTATCTGCTATTTGTTTATCTTTTAAATAGGCATCATAAGCAGATTTCTTTCCTTTAGGACTAGGATCTAGACCAAACAGACCATGAGCATCGTTATATCCTTTAGAGGTATGATCATATTTAGGAGACTCTACTGCAATATTTCCAAGTAAAGCAGCTTGTACTTCTTTTCTAGAAAACCCTGCTTCTCTTAAATCTTCAGCTAGAGAAGGTCTTTTCTTAGCTGTTACTTCTATCTCTTTTATCCGTTCTTTTCTTTTCTCTTTATATCTTTTTTCTAGTGCTCTCCTAAGTACTCTTCCAGCCGTTCCTCCAAATAACATTTGTTCCCTAACATAACCGCCCTCTCTTTTTGCTTTTCTTTTCTTTAGAATTTTCTTTAAACTCTTTACTTGTTTTTCTGAGATAGGCGCAACACCTACATGTAGTAGCAAACCTCCTCCTTTAAAACCTAAACGATGTAAGGGTTCTTCGACTCCATCTAATAATCCACCGCCTTTGAATCCTAATCTTTCCATAGGATTATCGAAAGGAAGGCGAGTACGAGAATCTATTCTTTCTGACGGATCTTCAATTACGTTAGAAACTGGGTAGTCTTTCATATTTACTTTACCGCCTTCAAAGAAAGTTAATCCACTAGAACCTGATATAGCTGTTTTTCTTGCAAACTCATCATTTGGAACATCTTCAAAACTACCTCCTCTTAATTGCATTATTCTATTTACAATGTTTGTAATATCTCTACCAAAAGGTAAAGGTTTAAGAGCTTCAACTGTAGCACCTTCATAATCTCCTACTCCTAAATCAGCACCTAAAGCTCTTGGTGTTCCTAGCAGTCTATTCATATAGGCAAATAAAGGAGTTATATTTTCTATTGGAGTACTGATTGCTCCTCCTCCTAAGAACCTAGTCATCTTTTCAACGGGCCAAGGAATGATACCACCTACTGTAGCAGATTCTTGAAACCATCTTCCAGACAACATAGAAGGTTTATTATCTTCGTAGTATTTAACACTAGGACTTGTTATAATTTGCATTTCTCTAATACCACCATAGATAGTTAATGCACCTATCATTTTAATAGCTAGTGCAACGTCTCCATCTTCTACTCTTTTTACCAGAGAATTCATCTGTGCAGTTTTAGCTTGTGCCCAAGATAAGAACATACCTAAAGAACGTATATAAGGATCATGATGCTGCGCAAAGTGAAGTCTGTTTCCTGATGTAGGTATTAAAGTATTCATATTCCATCCGTTGATTCCAGCTCGTATTAACGGAATTTGTCCTTTGGTATCTTTCATAGCTTCATCAAGATTTTTAAACTTACTTAAATATTTAACCTCATGTCTTTTTAAACCTAATTCATTTAGTTTGTTTACATTAGCCTTAGAAAGTTTTTGTTTCTTTACAAGCTTCTTATTAAGCACTTTACTAAGAGTAAATGCTTCTTGAATTCCAGTATTAAAAGAAAACTTTATACTGTAGTCTGTTAAAGGAGTCATTTGATTAAATCTAAAGAATTTATTTGTCCACTCACTTACCCAAGAATAAGGACCTTCTATCATATGTGCAAGTTTTTCTTTTTCCCAAGCACTTCTAGGAGCAGTTCCTTTTAAAGATTCTTTATATCCTGCAAAACCTAAGTCTTTAGCAAAGTCTTTTTTCTGAACGTGCATTTTTAGTAAAGCTTTAACAGCAGAAAAGTTTCCAGCATTCTGAAAAGGTTGTACTAGATCAGCTAATTGGATAATACCTGAACGAGTTAACATAGTTGTATTACCTAAGAAGGTTAACACAGCCATCATTCCTCTTCCATGATCACCACCAAAAACTTCGTGCCCAACTCCAATTGTTTTAAAATATCCATTCACTTGTTTACCTAAGAACTTTAATTTTTGATCAAGCTGTGCTTTAGTAATCTCTCCTCTTGCCGCTTGGGAATTTAAAGATCTTCTAGCATGTCTTAAATTTTCAAAAACTCTCCCTCCTTTAGAGCTTGTTCTAATTCCCATAGCTCTACCAAACTCAACACCTCTTACTGTATTGTCTACCCAAAGTTTTAAAACTCTATCCACATCTTGTTCTAAGAAATCTTCTAAGTGTCTTAAAGCAGATGTCTTTGTAATTTGTCTTGCTTTATCAAAGTTGTCAAGTAACGGAATACCTGTTCCTGATGCATGATGTTTTGCTCCTTTTTTAACTCGTAGCATAGGATCTATTAGCTCGTCTAAACTTAATTCTTTAGTTTTAGCCTCTCTTAAAGAATTAACAATACTATCTGTTCTATCGTCAGCCCATTTCTTTCTTGCATCTTTACCTCTTACCTTTTTAATATTATCTGCCCACTCTTCTTTAACAGCTTTGTTCATTTGTTTCCAAAATACACTTTTTCTAATTTGGTTCTGTGGAACAGCATCTATTGATTCTACTATTTTATCAAACATGTATGACTGAGGCAGTCCATAGTTAGATATAGCTTCAAATTCTTTACCAGATGCTTTAACATATTTATTTACAAAGTTATCTCTAAACTTCTCGACATTAGGTATAAGTATTTTTACATTTGCCACATCGTCCGCAGTAAGAGAAAACTTTTTAGTCGCTGTTTTAAGAGTATCTAGATTCTTAATAATTCTAAAAGCCACTATTCGTTGTGTCTCAGTACTACCTTGCATTACTCTAGCAATTAAAGGACTAAATTCTACCATTAAATAATCTGCTATTTTTTCTGCACTATTAATACTCTTCTTACCTTGTCCACCTTGAATATGATAAAGTAAACGAGTAATAGTTTCTACTGGACCGCCATGAGATACTCCTTTAGATGCTGCTGTTCCTGCTGTTTGTACCTTTAAGAAATTATGTAAGGCAATCATCTTTTGATTTTTAAATATACCAAAAGCTTTTTCTTTCTCTAGCCCTGTAAGGAAAGGAGTTTTTTGAATCTGTTTCTGAGCTACTCCCAAGAACATTCCTGTAAGAACAAAACCATAGATTAAGTCAGGATCTGATTCTTCGTCTAGAATAAAACTTCCTGATAAATAACCTAGACCTCCTCCCATTAAAGGTCTGAATCCTTCATACATTATAGTATTTAATATGTTGTCAGTTAATGTACCTTCTTTTTTGTGCGCAATAATTGCTCCGTTCTGTAAAGAAGCTCTTCCTTCGGCTATTCTTTTTAACATAGGAGTCTGTTGTTTTAGAAGCTTATCAGCAATTAATTTTTTCTTTTTTAAAGCTGCTAATTTTTGATGACTATAAGGCAGTTTAAGCCCGAACCCTGGTAGTAATGTTTGCTGAGAATCTTTACCTCCTTTAAATAGGTCTTTAGCTTTTTGATTTTCTTTTAGCGCCAACCTGTAAGCATCTTGATCTCCTTTAGCCTTATGAACTCCTCTTGTAAACGTAGGCATAATCTCTAGATCATCACCTAATCTTGTGAAGATTCTTGTATAAGCATCATCACTCATCATTTCCATAGCAACTCTTTCTATGTCTGCTGCTTCTTTTTTAGTGAGAGTTATTTCTGGTTCGTCTACTATAGTATTCTTCTTGGTAATTTTCTTACCGCCTTTATCTACACTAATATCCATATCCTTACCACGAGGAGCTTTAAATTTATCTGCTAATAGTTTACCTCCAAAAGAAGAAACACCTCCCATGCTTCCAGCAAATAATAAACTGCTCGCGTTAACTTCTCCGTATGCTGCATATTCATACAAAGCCATATCACCTACACCTACGCCAGCACCAAAACCTGTGGCTGCCATCTTACCCATCTTTGCAACTTTTGCCCAAGGTAAGAAGAAAGTTACAGGATCAGCAAAAGCAGTAGCAACTTTTCCAGCTATTACTTTTAAATCACCCTCTCTATCTCTGAAATCCTCACCATATTTTTCTTGCATATAAGAAAATATTTTATCTCTTCTTTCTATTTCTTGTTGCTTTAATGCTTCGTTAAATGACATATCACTTGTAGCACTAGTTGCACCAGCTTTAACCATACGCAATATATTACCAATAGTATGTCTTTCTAATTTTGCTCCTAATTCATACAGTCCTTCGTCATCTGTAGGAGCGATCTGTTGTGCTATAATATTTGCTCTCTGACCAATTTCACCATGTAGTTTACTTTTTGCTTTTGCTGCTTCTTCTGCTTCTTCTCGTGTTTTATATATCTCAAGTCTACCAGGATCTTTTCTTTTCCAATAATCATAAAGTTGATCTTCTTGTTCTTGAGAAGGTCTAAGACCTACTAAATAACCATCATCTAATAACGCAGGTAAATTGACATATGTACCATCCTCACGTTCATGGGTAACAGTATTTGAAGTCACATAGCGCTTACTAACATCGTCTTTATAAAAGACAACGCCTTCTGCTGTAGCTTCTCTTGATAGGTATCTTCCTCCTGGAATAGGAGGTTCTGAAATTGTAAAACCAGAAAAGGTTTTCTCTTCTTTTTCTTCTACTATTTGAGGCTTTTCTACCTCTGCTTCGGCTATTTCTGCTTCTTCTTCGTCTATTTCTTCTTGTTCTTCGAGAGCTTCTAGCTCTTCTTGACGTGCTTCTGCCTCTAAACGCTTACGTTCTTCTTCTTCTTCTCTCTTTTTACGCTCTTCCTCTGTCTCTTCTTCTTCAGAAAAGACTTGTGGAATTGCCTGCTCACTCTCAAAACTAAAAGGCATTAGATTACTCTCCTTTGAGTATAGCTTTTATTATATCTTCTGCCGCAAGCTTTCGTTCTTCCATAGATAACTTACGATAGGCTGTTCCTGTGTGTTTTTTAATTAAACTTCCTACTGGACCATATTGTTCTTTGGCTATAGCTTTTTCAAGTTTTTCAATTCTAGTCTGATCCATAGAGCTTAGAACTGCGGGAACTACTCTTTCTAATAAAGAACCAACATTACCTATTATCTCTTTCTCTTTAGCTTTACGCTCAGCTTTTTCTCTTGCTCTTCTAGCTTTACCTTCTGCTTTAGTCTCCGTTTTTCTTTTCTTCTTCGGAGTAGCAACTACCTCAGGTTCTATCTCAGGTCTTTTTTCTGCTGTAACTTCAATCTCTTCAATCTCTGGAGCAGTAGGAGTAGTAGGAGTCTCTAATATTTCATCCATTTGTCTTCTTGTAGCTGTTACCTCTATCTCTTCTATTTGTGGCGGAGGTGGAGGTGCGTAGTCAGCCATTATATTATCTACCTCGTCTTCTAACTCAGGTCTATATTCTTTAATCAGATCTCGCATTCTATTTAGCTCAGAAAGTGATTGTCCTTCTTCCATATTCTTTTTAAAGTCATTAGTTATAGCAACAGGATCCATAGCCATAAGAGCTTCTGCCATAGTTCTTTCTTTTTCTTCTAATCCTTCTAGTTTCTGTTGTATAAACTGTTCTTGCTCTTTTTTCTCCATACGCATCAAAGCTTTTTCAGTATCAGATATGACATTAAACTTTGAAACATAAAGATCATTATCATCTCTCCATGCTGTATCAAATACTCTTTGATCTCCTTCTTCTTTTGTAAAGATAAAGTTTTCTTTAATTGTTTCATTTATAGCTTGAGCCATCATCTCAGGAGTTATATCTATAATGGGATTAGGATCATTCGGTGTTGCTGCAATATTAAACGCTTCTCTTTCTAGTAGTTTTAAACTATTAAATACACTTGTTCTAAAATTATTTACCTCGACTGATGTAAGATTGTCAAATACCATTTCTAGCTCTGCTTTACTTAAAACTTTATCACCATCAGATACACCATTATATGCTTCAGTAGATACCTCGGCAAGAAACCCACTATTAAGTTTAATATCTATTCCGTCAGCTTGTACTTGATTCCAATCAATTTTACCATCTTTGATGTATTTTGCATCTATCCCTGAGGTATCCATCACCTGATTCTCTACCGCTTTAAAGGAAGTAGCGTAGATTTTTACTTCTCTTGCATTATCAGGTTCGTCTATTACAATTGCTCTCTTTAGTTCTAAAGCTTTTACAGGGCCATATTGTTCTGTAGACTGTGCAATTAGATCATCAAGTGCTTTACTCTGATCTGTACTCATTTGTACTCTATCTCTAAAAGCTTCTGCTGTCTCATAAGAAACTTTAAAAGTATCACCACCTAGTTTAATATCTGTATACAAATCTTCGTTGGATTTAGTTATACCTATTTTATTTAAACCTGCTCTTATAATACTTGTATTATCAGGAGAAGTTAATCTATTGGTAGCATCGATTAGAATTTTTTCATAAGGTGCTTTTATTTTCTCCTCAGATACTAGTACTCCATCCTCTATATATTGACCATATTTTGCATATTTTTTTTGATATTCTCTTAAATTATCTGCACTTTGGATAGTTGCTTGGCTTCTTATTTGCTCCATTATAGATGGATCTGCATTCTGCATAGTGCTTGTAATACCTTCTGCTCTATTTATTCTTTCCATTTCTAAATGTCTTAGATAGTTATGTACGTCTCCTCCCTCTCTAACATCATTAACATTAATACCTTTTTTAATCATGTCTTTAACTTGAAGATCATAAAAACTACTTGCTTGTTTAAGATCAGCTAGTGCTGATGCCTCTGCTACAGTATTAGTTCTTTTCAGATGTTCTAATCTAGAATTAGCTCTTCTTTGCATTACCATATCGCCTATACCTAAAGCCATAGCTGCATAACCAGCAATCTTTGCTTTTTTACGTCTCTTTTTACTTCGCTTCTGAGCCGATGCTAGAAGAGATTGTCCGTATGCTTGAGAACCTTCCCCTATATCTACTTTCCAATTTGCCATTTTATTTTATCCTCTTTGTTCTAATAAACTAGATTTATCATTTGTTGGTGTTGCCCTGTCTGGCATATCTGCTCTATTATCTATGTCCACCCTACCTAATAAACTTGCGGGTAATGGTACATCTTTGATTCTTTCTTTTATCTCCGCAGATACACTACCTCCATTAGTATTAGTAATCTTACGTTGTGCTTCACCCATTAAAGTGCTCAGACCTTCCATTCTTTCTTCAGGTGTAGCTTCTTCTGCATCTATATCGTCTTCTTCATCTATACGATATTTAATACCTGCTTTCTCAGCCATAGACATAATCATATACATAGTAGGTTCTACAAGCTGTAGTAATAAATCAGGATTCCATGCACCTTTTTGAAATCCGTCTATTAAGAATGCCTGTGTTATCGCTGTTATAGGAACACCATCAGATATAGCAATTATTATATTTGTAAACATTTCATCTTCAGTTAACATTTCAAATATAGTATACGAAGCTTCCTCTAAAGTAGTATATGTCGGAGGTCTTTCATAAGGCTGTGGGTTATCAGGTGAGTTAGTTAAAGATTGCCCAGGAGTTGGTCCTGAAAAACTTGATAAATGCTCAAGCGCTTCCTCATTAACATTTACATTGTCTTGTTGTATTGCCATAATTGTTTCCTATAAATTAATCCTATGCTTCTCGTTTTGCTCTAGGCATCCACATCATATAATGCGGATCTTGATAATGCGCGGCTTGTACTATCCCTTGTTGCCAGAACTGACTTGCTGGACCATAAGGAGCTTGTCCTACTCCGCCACCTAGAGTCCAATCAGCATTTGCATCCTCAATTGAATTTGATATTGCTACCGAAGCTTCTGCTGACCAACCTCCGCCACTTATATGTTCCATGTATTCTTCTTCAGTTAATCCTAACTCAGCCGCTAGTTCTTGAATACTTTTAACCTTAGTAGATATTTCTCCTAAAGTATCTGCTACCTTCTCAAAACCTGATCTATCATCTATTACTCCAGGAGCACCTCCTGAAGCATAAAGAGCCTCTTCCCAAGTATTAACATCTACACCTTCTGGAGCTTTAGCTTTAGCCGCTGATTCTGCTAAAGTCTCATATCCTTTTGCTTCTAAGTCTGCTTTTGTTATAACTGTTGGTTTTTTTACAGCAGTAACATCTATCTCTTGTATTGCATCAGCAGCTACAGGTCTCTTTTGAGCAGTAACAGTTATTTCTTGTATAGGAGATACCTCCAAATCTGCTTTAAATTGTGCTGCACTTGCTTCAGTATGTAAACCTAGCTTATTTTGTAAGGCTTCTGTTTTTTCTCCTACCCAAGATTTCGCACCTTGATAAGCATCACCAAGCCCAACTGATTCTGCAAAACCGCCTACTATTTTATCTATTCCTTCAGTAACCGAAGTATAAGCTTTGCCTACAAAGTTTCCTGCTGCATAGACTCCTTTCATAAAAGTACCCATAGGTCCAGTTAGCTGTCCTGCCCATGATCCAAACTGCGACCACCATGCTCCTAACTGTGGCATTATCAGCATCATCCCAAGCATCCCAATTGGTCCAAGCTTTCCTATAAATTTACCTATTCCCTTAAAGACCTTTTTAAAAAAACCACCTATTTTTCTAACGCCTTTCTTGATAACTTTACCGACACCTTTAATTATCTTCTTGATGCCACCAAAAACTTTACTTAAAAATCCCATTATAATTGTACTCCTTTATTTAAATTTCTATCTTTTACCCATGCTTGCATATCTTTAAAAGAAGGTAACCATGCATTATCAGGAAGATAACCTTTACCCATACCATCTGTATATAGTAAATAATCACCAAACTCAATACCTTCAATAAACATCCTATTATAATAACTAATTAATGTATAAACAGGTTCAACCATGTCTGTAAGAACACCATATTTACTGTTCTCTACTTCAGTCCATAGTCCATCTTCTCTAACTGTATGACTACCAGTAACTTTAACACCTTTATAATCATAGATAGTTTGTGGTAAACCTTGTAAAGTTGCTAAGACTTCTCCGCCTTTAGTATACTCTCCTAATTGAATTGTAGATATTTCTTTGGTACTTCCATCTACCATTTCAACCATAGTTCCTTTCATGAAACAAACAGATGGATCAGCAGGTGGCGTACTAGTTCCGCTTCCATAAACACCATTCATAATACTAGTCAGTAAAGGACTTAAACTAGTTGTCCAATTATCTTTACCACCAGCACCTTCGTTTCCTATAGCTGTAGCAAGTAATTGTGTTTGTCTTGTTAACTCATTTTCTTGATGTTTAAATTCATAATCAGCTTGATCACGAAGCTCTTGCCATAAAAATGTCATAGATTGTGTACTTAACCCGAAAGAATTCATAGCATTCTGATGATTAACAGCATTTTGAGCCGCAGTATTTACTAGGTTTGCTTTTCTACGCCACTCTACATTTGATTGTTCTACTGCTTGTGCATTTGCAGTATTCCATTGTTCACGATTAAAGTCCATTTGATTATTATATTGACTAACTTGTGTTAGAAGGGCTGCATTAGCTTTATTAAGATCTGCCTCAATACCCGACTCTCTTGCTTCTTTGGCATTTCTAGAGTTTGCATTAAACTGTGCCATAGCATCGTTTCGTGTAGCATTATTTATATCTATCTGTGCTGCCATGCTTGCAAAAAACTGTCTACTTTGATTCACACTAGTAGCATTAAACTGTCTAGAAGCATTTTCTTGAGATTGATCACTTAAAAATGCTTGTTGTTCTAGTTGCGCTTCTACTACTCTTGCTTGTTGCTCATTATTAAGAGATGCCATATCCATAGCTAAGAAACTTTTAGCATTAGTTATTGCTAACTGTGTTCTTTGATCTACTGCTGCCATATCAAGACTAGCCAAAGCCGTAGCATTTTGCATCGCTTCTTGTTGTCTTTGGTTGAAGTCTTGTAAGACAGTTGTTTGCATGAATTTACTATTTGCAAGTTGTGTTTGTTGATCTACATTAAACTGAGACATATCTAAACCAGCAACAGTTTGTGCATTACTTATAGCTATTGCTTGATCTGCGCTTAGCTGTGAAATACCCATAGCATTTGCAAGATTAGCATTTGTTATACCTACTTGCATTTTAGCTTGAAGATTTGCCATTTCTGTTTGCATCTCAGCACTAAGGTTCTCAGCACCAGCTTGGTTTAAAGCTTGTAAGTTTGCTAAGTTTACTTTTTCTTCTGACGACAGATTTGCTTTATTCATATCTTGTGTAAAAGCTGCATTCTGTGCCATAAAGTTTGCCGCAGTTTGAAATACTGCAAGTTTCCCTTGTTGTTCAGCAGACATCTGATCTTTTAATCGTTCAGATTCTATTTGCAAATCCATAACTTCAATTTGTTGTGCATTAGCAAGATTTGATAAGCTCATTTGCTGTTGTTGTTGAGCATTAATTCTAGCTTCTTCTTGCTGATTCTGCAAATTTTGCATTCTAGTTTGCTGTTGTATTTGTGCTGTAGCCATTACAGCTTCTTGTCTAAATTGACCTTGTTGTACAGCAATCTGTTGGGCCATCTGTGCTGATTGACTTTCAGAAGTTTGACGATTAGCTACGTTTGTCATTCGTCTTGTCATATCTAAACGAGCTTCTTCTAAATTAGCTTGTTGCTCATTAGATAAATTCTGTGCTGCACGTTGTTGTAAAGCTTGTGCATTATTCTGTGCCATAGGTAAAGCAGTTTGAATAATTGCATTAAATAAAGCATCTCTACCGACTGTTGAAGCGCCTAAACCTCTTTTTGCAAGCATGTTTTCTACTCTTGAAACGGCTGGTCTAGCCCACGCAGGAGTTGCTCCTTCTTCTATACCTGCTATAAGGGTTTCCATTTGTGAAGAAACCAAAGCTTCTGTCGGTAATGCTGCTACTGCCGCTTGAACCTCAACTGGCTCAGCATCTATCTGTGCTGTAACTGTTGCAGGATCTTCAACAACTGCTGCAGTAATTGCAGGAGGTAAACCTGTGATCTCTCCGATCATGGTTGCTGCTGCACCAGAGCGCTCTGCTCCTTTTACTTGTTGTCTTGTTGCTGAAGTAAAAGTAGGTATTCCATCTATCTGTGCTGCATCTCCTTTTGGAGCTTCTCCTGTTATTGCTTCTCTTGCTTTTGCTTCTGCTTGTGGAGTATCTGCAATTTTACCACCTTCACCAACTTGTCTATCGGCTGTTGCTTTATCACTTAGAACACCAATAACTCTATCTGCTTTAGCTTTATCCATAGCTTCGTCTGACGGATAACCAGCTGCTCGTGCTCTTTCTGTTAATTTACGAATCTCTTCTGCTTCTACTGATCTAGCTTGTCCAGCCGCACCTTGAACAGTTGCAGTATCTGCTTTAATTGCTCCATATGTTGCAGTTTTAAGAATTTCTGGATCTGCTATTACTTCTGAATCACCTGTAAAAACATCTTCTGTTACTGGTAATTCTGCTGTAAAACCTGTTGCATCTCCTACATCTTTCATCTTCGCAGTTCTAGCATCTATACCATAAGATGCTTTTTGAGCTTTAGGTACTATAGCTCCTTTAGGAAGTTTACCTTCTGCTGCACCTTGTACTATATTTCTAGACTGTTGTGCTTGCTCTTCAGAACGAACAGCATAAGTAGGGTTACCTGCGATCCAATTTGGATCTGCGGACGTATTTGTTGTAGGCGGATTAGCAGGATTAGGATCAACAGGATTATTAGGAGGAGTTACCTCTGGATCAAAAGGACTGTCATCATCAACCACAGGAGGATCATTAGGTTTAGGTCTCATTTCTCCATTCACTTCTCGATAAGGACTGTAACCTCCTGCACCAAGTTGTTTTCCGCCTCCGCCATATGCCAATTTTACACGACCACCATTACGATAGTCTTCTCTTGGTTTTACATATTTTTTTCTTGTTGCCATTTTATTTTACCTATTGTTTAACATCAAACAGTTTGTCGAGTTTTGATTCCAGTTTATTTAATATTCGCATAATTCTTTCCATATTGCTTTCTAATTCGTCTTTAGTAACATAGTGTTTTGCCATCTCTTCTCGTGTTCTGTTAAGAAGAACACCTTGTCTCTTTAGTTCTTCCATATTCTGACGAATACTCCACACTAAAGGAGCAACCACTAAGGTTACAATTACATTCCAAATTATCCAAGTAATCTCCATTTCTTCCATTACGTGTTCCTAATTATAACTAATTTTTTTAAATTATATCCATTATGGTCTTCTATTGTTTCAGTATTTACCACAGATAAGTTTTGAATATCTCCGTTATCATTTGGATTAACGCTATCAGAATAAGCAATATCCATGCTTGATCCTTCAACTACCCAAGTAGAGGTTTCTGGAATACCGTCAGAAATACTTTTATAAAAAGAATCTACTGCTTCAGTCCACTCTATACTGTAGCTCCAAGCATTACTTCCTGATTCATCTGCTCTCATCATATCTACACCAGCGCAGAACATTCCTTGACCTTCTATTTCTCTCCTGCCTGATCCATACATTACAATATATCCGTCTATTTCTACTTTATATATTATAGGAGCTTCATTAAACCAATCTAGTAATACTGTTAATTTATTTGCATCAGTTGCCTCAGTTGATAGACCAAAATCTTCCCAATTCATATTAGGTGGATCAGCATCTATATAAGCCAATGACTGATCAAGCATATCTTCAAATATATCTTGATAAATATCGTTCTTAGCAATTTGAGTAATTGTATATGCCATCTTTTAATCTTCCTCCCACGAATCGCCATCCCAATATCTTGCATTATGTGCAGATGCCGAAGCTACTTCAGTTTCTATTATTGATCCAGTTGCTCCTGTTGCAGTACTTCTTTCAAAGATAGTAGTGTCAGTAGCTGTACTCTTACTTGTTGCATATGCGGTAGCTGTATCAAAAGCTGTAGTTGTTGACCTTGTTGTAGCTGATGCTCTGCTTGTTGAAATTGTAGTATCAGTATCGAAAGCAGTTGTAGTGTCAAACGTAGATATTGTATCGTATGCAGTTGTTGTAGCAAATGCGGTATCAAACGTACTTGTAGTACTTCTACTTGTTGCTGTAGCTTCACCTGTATCAAAGGTGCTTGTCGTACTTCTACTAGTTGCTGTAGCAGTAGGTCTGCTTGTACCTGTTAAAATTGCAGTATCAAAAGTCGTTGTAGTAGCATACGCTGTTTGTGTATCAAATATAGTTGTAGTAGCCGTTGCTATAGTTGTATCTGATGCTCTACTTGTAGCATATGCGGTATCTGTATCAAAGGTACTAGTAGTCTCAAATGTTGTAACAGTAGCTGTTGTTATCGCTGTATCTGATGCTCTACTTGTTGCTGTTAAAATCGCAGTATCAGTATCAAAAGTAGTTGTAGTACTCCTGGTAGTTGCATAAGCAGTATCAGTCTCAAAAGCTGTGGTTGTGCTAACAGTAGTCGCATAAGCTGTTGTTGTATCGAAAGCTGTTGTAGTAGCTCTGGTTGTTGCGTAGGCAGTTGTAGTATCAAATGTTGTTGTTGTACTAATTTGTGTCTGTGTAAGTATTGCAGTATCAAAAGTGCTTGTAGTAGTTCTGCTTGTTCCTGTAGCATATGCTGTTTGTGTATCGTATACACTTCCTGTAGATCTACTTGTTCCTACAACACTAGATGTTGCGGTATCGAAGGTACTAGTGGTAGTCTTGCTTGTTGCATAAGCTGTTTGAGTATCAAACGTAGTTGTTCTACTAGTTGCCGTAGCGGAGGTAGTATCTGTAGTTCTACTCTCGATTGTAGATTTACTTGTAGCGTAAGCGGTAGTAGTATCTGTCGTTCTACTCGTTCCTGTAAGAATGGCTGTCTCATAAGTTGTTGTTGTAGTTTTTGCTGTTGCAAAAGCCGTCTCATAAGTTGTTGTTGTTGCTTTACTCGTACCACGACTTGTTGCATATGCTGTAGTAGTAGCTGTTGCTCTACTAGTACCTTTACTTGTATCAAATGTTGTAGTAGTATCTGTTGCTCTGCTTGTACCGCGACTTGTTGCATATGCTGTGGTAGTAGCTGTTGATTTACTTGTACCATGACTAGTTCCATATGATGTCGTAGTTGCTGTTGCTTTACTCGTACCATGACTTGTTGCATATGCTGTAGTAGTTGCTGTTGCTTTACTAGTACCATGACTTGTACCAAATGTTGTAGTATATGATGTAGTATATGCTGTTGTTGTAGCACTAGCTCTACTTGTTGAATATGATGTAGTATAAGATGTGGTATATGCTGTTGTAGTTGCTGTTCCATGACTTGTGCTACGACTTGTTGAATATGATGTAGTATATGATGTTACAAATGCTGTTGTAGTATTTGTTGCCGTACCTCTACTTGTTGTATATGACGTAGTATATGATGTTACATATGCTGTTGTAGTATTTGTTGCCGTACCTCTACTTGTTGTATATGATGTAGTATATGATGTTACATATGCTGTAGTAGTTGTTGTTGCAGTACCTCTACTTGTTGTATATGACGTAGTATATGATGTAGTATATGATGTAGTAGTATCTGTTGATTTACTTGTATCGTATGATGTTGTCCATGTTGTGGTAGTAGCTGTTGCTTTACTTGTACTCTGTGTTCCGCCTGTATCAAACGTAGTACTAACGGTTGTCGTTCTACTATTTCCGTTATTCTTACCCCAATATGTTGTCCAAGAAGTATCTCTGCTAGTACTTACTGTACCATCTGTATCATATGTTGTGGTAGTATCTGTTGCTTTACTTGTACTCTTACTTGTTTGATATGTTGTCGTAGTTGCTGTTGCTTTACTCGTACCACGGCTTGTTCCATGGCTTGTACCAAATGTTGTAGTAGTTGTAGTTGCTGTACCACGACTTGTACCATGGCTCGTACCATGGCTTGTACCAAATGTAGTAGTAGTAGTAGTAGCTGTTGCTCTACTTGTACCATGGCTTGTTCCATGACTTGTACCAAATGTAGTAGTAGTAGTAGTAGCTGTTGCTCTACTTGTGCCATGACTTGTTCCATGACTTGTACCAAATGTTGTTGTATATGTTGTGGTAGTAGTTGTTGATTTACTTGTACCTCTACTTGTACCGTGGCTTGTGCCAAATGTCGTGGTAGTATTTGTACTTTTGCTTGTACCGTGGCTTGTTCCACGACTTGTAGTGTATGATGTAGTATATGCAGTAGTAGTATCTGTACTTATCGCAGTATCATACGTTGTTGCATACGATGTAGTAGTATCTGTTGCTTTGCTTGTAGTGTATGATGTTGTATATGCAGTAGTAGTGTCTGTACTTATAGCAGTATCAAATGTTGTTGTAAATGATGTTGTAGTTGCTGTTGCTTTACTTGTTGCATATGTTGTTACATATGATGTAGTAGTATCTGTACTTATAGCAGTATCAAATGTTGTTGTAAAAGATGTAGTCGTACTATGACTTGTTAATATTGTAGTATCTTTATCTGTTGCAGTAGTTTTACTTGTATCATATGCAGTAGTAGTATCATATGCTGTCGTTGTACCTGTAAGAATTGCTGTGTCAAAGGTTGTCGTAGTTGCATACGCTGTAGTAGTAGCAAAAGCTGTTGTAGTATCAAATGTAGTTGTTCTACTAGTTGCTGTCGCTATTACAGTATCATAAGTAGTTGTAGTATCTCTAGTTGTTGCAGTATCAAAGACTGTTGTAGTATCAAATGCTGTAGTAGTAGCTACAGTTGTTGCAGTTGATATTGTAGTATCAGTATCAAATGATGTTGTAGTATCTTTAGTTGTTGCATAAGCTGTAGTAGTATCAAAAAGACTGGTTGTAGATCTACTTGTTGCTGTAGCAATGGCTGTATCAAATGTTGTTGTAGTACTTTTACTTGTTCCTGTTAATATTGCAGTATCAAATATACTATCTGTACTTCTACTTGTTCCTGTTGCTATTGCTGTATCAAATGTACTTGTTGTACTTCTACTCGTTGCTGTGGCATATGCAGTAGTCGTATCAAATACTGTTGTAGTAGCATATGCTGTTGTAGTATCTGTTGATCGAGTTGTATCCGTATCTCTAGTAGTAGCAGTCGCTATAGCGGTATCAAAAGTAGTAGTAGTAGCATATGCAGTTTGTGTGTCTGTTGCTATGCTAGTTGCAGTTGATATTGTAGTATCTGTTGCCTTACTTGTACCATAAGCTGTAGTAGTATCAAAGGATGTAGTCGTATCAGTATCAAACGTAGTAGTTGTACTTTTTGTTGTTTCAAATCCAGTTGTTGTATCAAAGGAAGTTGTAGTACTTACAGTAGTTGCTATTGCAGTATCTGTAGCTTTACTTGTTCCTGTTACTATAGTAGTAGCTGTGGTTGCACTTGTTCCTGTCGCATAAGCAGTATCGAAAGTTGTTGTGGTATCAAAAGTACTTGTTGTCGATTTTGATGTTCCAGTTGCAATTACAGTATCATACGTTGTTGTAGTGGTTGTACTTCTAGCTGTATCATATATAGCATTAAAGAATGTAGATAACGTGCCGTCAGTTTCTTTGACGACAGCGTAATTTACAAATCTAAGAGATCCAGCAGAAGTATTCTTTACATATACCTGTTGTGGTGTCTCTATCGAGTCTCCATCCCATATTTTGAGAGCCATCTAATCAGTCCTCTCTTAAATTACGTACCAAACGTGACCTATCCTCTTTCCACTTCCTGATACTGGTGCAGAAGTTACAATACTAAATCTATCTGAGTCAAAGTCTGTCATGGCTACTTGTTTCATAGTTCCGTTATCATTAACGACAACTCTATCTCCATCTTCAAGCGTAGTTGAACTGGCTACTGTTCCGCCATCCATAATGTTTAATTCTGCTGCTGTGGAATTAACTCCGTCTAGGATATTCAATTCTGCTGCCGTAGATGTTACACCATCAAGGATATTTAATTCTGCTGCTGTAGACGTAACACCATCAAGGATGTTTAGTTCTGCCGCAGTACTTGTAACATTTGTTCCGCCTATATCAAGTGTTGTTACTGATATTTCGCCAGCTACTGTAGCTATTCCGTCTGCTAAAGTTATTAAGTCTGTATCGTCTGTGTGTCCTATTGTTGTTCCATTAATTAGAACATCATCAATATCTAATGAACCACCACTAATTAATCCTGTTGTTGTAATTGCTGATGAGCCTGTATCAATAGTACCAAATCCAGAAGTAATTGAACCAGCGTTTAATGCACCTGATGTAGTGAGATTAGCTAATGTTGTAATAGCTGCTTGTGTTGCACTTGTAACTGTTGCTGCAGTTCCAGAAGCATTTCCCGTTACATTACCTGTTAAATTACCTGTAACAGAAGTAGTTGTTAATACTCCTGTACTAGGATTATAAGTTAATCCTGTGTCTGACTCAGCACCTTGCGAACCTGTTGCTCCGTCTACAAAGATAGGGTATACAGTCTCGTCTGTACTATCATTAGCGGTAATTGTAATGTTATCGGCAGTACCAGTTGTATCTTGGTTAAGTGTACCAACTGTGAAATCGACTGTTCCGTCTCCATCCTGATATGTAACAGTAATACCTGATTCGGTATTACTTGTAAACATTCCACCTGCAATATCTTGTACTTCTTCTGTACTTAGTCCTGCATCTGCTGCCCAAGCTATGTCTGTTCCGTCTGATTTTAATACATATCCACTTGTTCCTAAAGCTAAAGCTGCTGGATTTCCACTTGAATCTCCATATATAACTTTACCACGAGCAAGTCCAGCCATCTTAGCTAGTGTTACTGCGTTGTCTGCTATTTCATCTGTATCTACAGCATCGTCAGCTAAATGAGCATTATCAATACTACCATCTGCATAATGTTCACTATCTATAGCATCATCAGCAATATGTGCATTATCTATACTTCCGTCTGTATAATGTTGTGAGTCAATAGCATCATTAGCTATATATCCACCTGCTATCGCTGTACCTTGCCATACACCTGTTCCTATTGTTCCTACAGTAACTAAATTAGCTGCTGATGTAATAGAAGCTTGTGTTCCTCCTGTTACAGTTGCTGCTGTACCTGATGCATTTCCTGTAACATTACCTACTACTGCTCCTGTAAACTGTGTAGCTGTTATTACACCTGTACTTGGATTATATGTTAATCCAGTATCTGTTTCTATTCCTTGTGTTCCTGTTGCGCCATCTACAAAAGTTGGGTATACAGTTTCATCTGTTGAATTGTTTGCTGAAGCTGTTATACTTGTTGCTAATCCTGCTGTTCCTGATATATTTCCTACAACGAAATCGAGTGTATTATCTGCATCATCGTATGTTACTGTAATATCTGTTTCAGTATTAGATGTAACCATCGCTCCTACTGTGTCAGCTATAGTTTCTGAAAGTGTTACACCGTCTATCGTGATTGCATCAGCTTCTAAAGTTCCATCAATGTCAGCATCTCCACTAATGTCTAATGTTGTAGCATCTAATTCACCAGCTACAGTAACTACACCATCTGCAAGTGTAATAAGATCTGTATCACTTGTATGTCCTATGGTTGTGCTGTTTATTATAACATTATCAACAGTAAGTGTTGTTAATGTACCTAATGAAGTTATTGCGGATTGAGCTGCTCCTGTTACAGTAGCTGCCGTTCCACTAGCATTACCAGTTACGTTACCTACTACTGCTCCTGTAAATTGAGTTGCAGTTATGACACCTGTTGAAGGATTATATGTCAAGCCTGTATCAGTTTCTGCTCCTTGACTACCTGTAGCTCCGTCAACAAACACAGGGTATACTGTTTCGTCAGCGCTGTTATTAGCAGAAGCTGTGAATAAGTCTGCTGTTCCTGTAGTGTCTTGGTTAAGTGTACCAATTACAAAGTCTAGCGTATTGTCTCCGTCTTCGTATGTAACTGTAATATTTGTCTCGGTATTACTTGATACCATCGCACCGACTGTATCTGCTATCGTTTCGGCTAATGTTACACCGCCTAATGTAATAGCATCAGCTTCCATTGTGCCGTCAACATCTATATCGCCTGAAAGATCTATATCTCCTGTTACTACTAAAGTACTGCCGTCATAAGTTAATCCTGACTCAGCATCTAGTTCAGTAGTAGTGCTTCCTATAGTAACTAGTTCGTTTTCTGTAGCATTATTTAATGCTGTTATTGTTCCTAATGCAACGAAATCTAATGTATTATCTGCATCTTGGTACGTAACAGTAATGTTTGTCTCTGTATTACTTGTTACCATAGCTCCAACAGTATCAGCAATATATTCAGATAGTGTAGTTCCATCTACAGTATAAGCATCAGCTTCAAGTGTTCCGTCTATATCTGCGTTACCGCTTATATCTAAAGTAGCAGAAGTAAGCGCACCACCTATTGTCAAATTACCAGAACTAGGATTATAAGTTAATCCTGTATCACTTTCAGCACCTTGAGAACCTGTCGCTCCGTCTACGAATATTGGATATACAGTTTCGTCTGTAGAATTATTGGCACTAACAGTTATATTATCAGCAGTTCCTGTAGTATCTTGGTTTAATGTACCAATTACAAAGTCTAAAGTGTTATCTCCATCTTCATAAGTAACAGTAATATTTGTCTCTGTATTTGAAGATACCATAGCACCCACAGTATCTGCAATATATTCGTTTAGTGCAGTTCCATCTACAGTATAAGCATCTGCTTCCATTGTACCATCAATATCTGCACTACCTGAAATATCTAAAGAAGCTGCATCTAACTCTCCTCCAATGGTTAATAAACCACTAGAAGGATTATAAGTAAATCCTGTATCAGATTCAGCACCTTGCGTTCCAGTAGCTCCGTCAACGAATAAAGGATATGTAGTTTCATCTGTGCTATTATTTGCACTAACTGTTATACTAGTTGCTAAGTCTGCTGTACCAGTAACGTCTCCTGTTAGTGGGCCTGCAAAGGCATCTGATGTTACTGTACCATCAAAGTAAGCATTTTTAAATTCTAATACACTTGTTCCTAAGTCTATATCGTTATCTGTTACTGGAACAATAGCTCCGTCTTGTATTCTTATTTGTTCTACTGCTGCTCCGCCAACTTCTACAAATACTCCCCAACGATTATTTGTGCTATCTGCAACAATCTTATTTAAAAAGTCTAAATCACCAATAGTATGAATACTACCGCCTTGTGCTGTAGATCCATCATGCCTATGTCCTGTAGTTCCTGCTACAGTAGTATATGCAAAAGCATTTACTAATTGGTTATATTCATCATTAAAGATAGCTGCTGTAATAGTATCGCCATCTGTGAATGAACTTTGTCTTGTATATGTGTATGCCATTTTATCTCCTGCCTGATGGTTGATAATCTATATATAGACCATTAATGGTGTATGGTCCTTTTGTATCGTTACTGTATAATCTAAATTTTGCTGTGTTTCCACTTCCTTGAATTGCTTGTCTCACCATAGGTGAATCTCCTGCTCCAAAAACACTAGTGCCTAATAGTCCTTCTCCAAATATAGCAGGACTAGGTATAGTGTCTAATAAATAAGCATCAGGTTGTGGTACAGATGTATCTTCATAATCATACCTAACTCTTAAATATGGTTGTACTGAGCCTTCGGGAGTTACTGATATTTTTACATATTTTAAAGTCTTTAGTGTTCCTAAGTCTCCAAAATCTGAATCAGGTGTCTCATATTCTGCATCTACAGCAGTTTCTACTCCTGCTGGATTAAAAGAATCTCCTGTATCGTGGTTATATACATATCCTGCATAGTCTCCATGATATACTCTTTCTATATTATCATAGTTAAATCCAGATGTAAAAGCTTGACTAGCCTGCATTCCTACTAATTCTGCCCACTCAAACCTACTTCCGCCATTTGGATCTACTCTTAATGTTCCTACAACGCCATAAGAGGCTGATGTATCTGTACCAACATTACCATAAAATAATCTATATTGAGATTTTTTTCTGATAACTGCGCTGTTTATTTTTAAATTTCCTATATCAGCCGCTATATCAGTAAAGATTGGTACTATCTTTCTACTTAATGAACCAAGTTCTATATCACCAATTCTTGCCGTTCCTGCTACTGTTCTTATTCCGTCTGGTGCTAAGAAGAGTAATTGTCCACCTACTTCTTGAATACTTGCACCATCTAAACAACCGATATTCTTAGTAAGAGGCTCTACTGCAATTGTTTGATCATCATTTATATTTACTAATCTGTAGATACTGTTTCTACAAAATATTATTAAGTCATCTCGAAAAGACTTTAAGCCAACTACTTGATCGTCTAATACAATACTTCCTGAACCTGTCGTTGTAAAATCATCTATGTCACTTGTTCCACTATAAAATATAGTGTTAGGTGCTGTCTCTGCTCCTCCTACAACTAAATGCTTATCATGTATTACACAATATTTGGGATAATGTGTTCCGCTTACTGTAATTTCTTTAGCAAAAAATGTTCTAGTATCTAAATCCCCAGTACCAGTCATCTTAAAATAGAAAGGTTTAGTAGCAGAACCTCTATCAGTTATGATTAATTCACCATAATCAGTATCACCTTCGTAAACTGTAAAATCTGCTTGACCTTGTGAAGTTCTTGCTGCTGCACTACGACCTCCAAAAGTACTGTAGTTATCTCCGCTACCTGAAACACTTGCTTTATTTAATTGTAGCCAACTATCTCCGTCTTGGCTAAAGTATATATTTGTTCCTGAGCAAGCTATTACTCCGTCTGCATATACATTAAGTCCTAATATAGCGTTTGAACTATTCGGTCTTGTTCCATCTCCGAATTGAGTATATCCACTAATCCTTCTATAACCACCTGTTGTAGAAACTTCAAAGTTTTGTAGTTTTAAAGCTTCTCCTGGAACACGCAGTAGCTCTAGCTGACTTGAAACTTTATTTAAGCCACCTTGACAAGCTAATGCAAATGGTTGTGATTGAGCCATTAAACTGACCTTACTCTATCATCGTGCATATAGCTAGGTACAGGATCTAAAAGATTAGATCTCATTTTTCTTAATCCTTTATTATAGTCATCTAATGCAAAAGCCGAAGCTTGTGGATTATCTTTAAATTGATGCATATAATATCTAGCTCTTGCTATTAATACAGGAACATACATATCTGGAAATACTATTGCATCTCCATGTGCGCTTAAAGCTGTAGGTAAATCCCACGCAAAAAACCACACTCTATAAACTTTATCTGGTATTGGACTTACTCCAAACTTTCTTCCATCTGTACTTCTGAATACAACATTAGGCTTTCCCCATGTTTGTGAATCAGCATCATCTACGTTCTCCGCTTCTCTACGGAAGTCTTTCCAATCTTCAAGTGATCTGAAAGTAAGGTTTTTACTATCATAAGGAGCAGATGCTCCACTAACACCTATAGTTGTTAAGTAAAAATCATCCCAATTAATTGCTCCGTAGTCTGTAGTTACTGCACTAGAAGCAGCTTTTAGCTCGTACCAACGAGTTCCTGCAACAGTTTCCACATAGACATTACCATAAAACGGATCTGTTGATCCGCTTTCTCCTGTTGATAAGAATGTCCAACGAGGCTCTGCACTTACAATATCATTATAAGCTCTATTTATACAGTCTTTAACATGTGCTTGTATTCCTACAGCACTTGAAAAATTACTAGAGGTTAATACTACTTCATTTGATTCTCTTAATAATTCGTTTGATAATTGTAAATAGGTCGTTGCCATTATATTTTTTTCCTACTAAAATCTTTCTTATTGCCGAAAATTCTATCCCAACCTTCGGAATATAGTTGTTTGTCTTTTTTATTATAAAACTTAGCTGATATACCAAGTTTTCGATTGCCTCTCTTCTTATTCTTTAAGATGACAGGTCTTGAATCTGTTCCTACTTGTGGCATTTGTTTTTTTCCTTTTAATTAGGTTTTTGTACTGATCCACCATCTTTAAAACTTAATCTAAATAATCCAAAAGGACCACCTATTACTTTTTTACCTTTTGCCGTTGTAGGACTCGCTGCTGTTTTAGTTTTACTTGCACTTGCAGAAGAGGTTCCGCCTGATACAGCTTTTACAACTGTTCCTGTTACTTTTTTACTCATTTTATTTCCTTTTTTTTTAAGTATGGGGAAGGAGAATATTATAGAATTTCCTTCCCTCACACCGTTTTATTGCTCGAATTAACGATTAGTCAATCGCATAGAAAGCTGATACCAAAGCTTCGCTACGAAGTACATCAGCGCCATAGACGTGAAGACCTCTAACGATGTCACCAAAACTGTCGGGATCACGGATCACTTCAGTTTGTGTGATAGCTTGGGCAGTAGCGCAGGCTGAAATATGTCCAGCTAAACATTTACCACTAGCTGTTGAAGCAGCAGCAATATTGTTAGATTTGTACATATCAAAACCACGTAACTTTCCACTTGATACTAAGCCATTTCTAAGAGAACCTTGACCTGCGTTGTAGTCAACTGACATTAATTTTGAACCAGACTGAGACAGTTGCTCATACCATGAAGGTGGAGCGACAAACCATCTACCTTCTTCAGGGATGTTTTGTTCGTCTAATAGTCTAGCCATAAATGCCATTACATCAAGAGGATCAGCACCAGTACCATCAGAACCAGTAAGGTCGATAGAATTAGAGCCGCCTTGATGTTGCCCCATTGTTTGAGTAGCGGCTGAAGCATCAGCACCTAACACGTGGTCAGG
>Ga0208790_1000067_pt1 | contig 55791 bp, 68 predicted proteins | sample 10_taG_FD_184083 | JGI IMG/M metagenome (GOLD analysis project Ga0208790, IMG submission 184083) | Marine viral communities from the Subarctic Pacific Ocean - 10_ETSP_OMZ_AT15264 metaG (SPAdes) (version 2) | ecosystem: Environmental > Aquatic > Marine > Oceanic | place: Pacific Ocean | collected... | reverse complement strand
TTTAACAAAGTCGGGGCCATTCTTTTGATATACCGGATGATCGGGGTCAGTCCATTGACGTTTATCAAAAGCATAACGATCATCAAAAACGGGTGGAAAATCTGGATGAACTATGTGTTGCGCTCTACTGGGACTACATTTTATATGCCGCGCCCCACCGAAAATTAAAGTCTCAGGCTCATTCCATGCGATTGCAGATATTCTTACCGCGTCATCGCGGGGGTCAACTTCTTTTTTGCATTTGTCGCACTCCATTGGCTATGCGACTTATTATATACAGTTATAACTTTGAGTCAATACTTTTTTAACATTATTTTATTTTTTATTTTGCCTTGTTAGTCTTCGGTTTAACGCCCGTCTGTACAAATCCATATCAATATTATGATAGTTTTCAATTTCTTTACGGAGAGTCGTACTTAAGGTATGTGAATGATCTCCCCTTCTCGGGGTAACATTTTCTTTAAACTGAGTTAAACTAAAATTACGAGCTTTCCGTTTCGTTGAAAACAGCGGCAAGAGGTTCTTTGAAAAATATTCTAAATCTTCTTTATAATGTTCTGTAATCCCTATAAAATCAAAGTTCTCCAGCGGAAACGCCCATAAATATTGACTATACAGATTTCTGAATTTTGGACTCAAGCAGAACTGTTCTAATGTCCACTCACCTTTTTGTCTCAGGTAGTGATTGTAATGAGAGACCACTCTATCAACTGGGTGGCGCATCCATGTTACAAACCTAACATCAAATATATTAGAAACTAAAAGATATTCAACAGGCATAAAATGTCCGTGTACACATTCAATGTCGTCTAGCCCTTTTTCCGCTTTTGTAATGCTAGAGAGTAAGGCGGATCGGTTTCTTAGGACTATAGGCTCCCACTGAGAGACTGATGATTTTCCCCACGTCAGAGTGTTAGCTCTATAATCGTTTGTGAGTCGCCCTCTGAAATGTTTTCGTAATGATTGATTGAAGCTTGAACCTCCCGTTCTAGGAAGATGTAATGATATGAGTTTCGCTCCCGATTCTTCAGCGGGGGATGCGAGGGGTTTTTCGCAGATCGGTGGAGAAGCCGTAATCAGTAAGTCGGTCTTCGGATCAATCGCACGGGAAGAAACGGGGGGCGGAACCCCTACTATTTCCTCTAGTTTTTCTACTCTTTGAAGTAGCCCACTCGGGAGTTTATTAACGGGATCGCTCATCTTTAAAGTTATTTTATTTTAATTCTTTTAAATAGAATAATGCCCTGCGTCTACATCTTCAATAATATTAAGCCTACCGTATTCACCATAAAATTTTTTCACCGCTTTGTTTCGCGCTTCTGCTGCTTCATTTTCGGTTTTAAAATTCCCTAAGTGGACATGTTTTGCGTCGATTATAATGTAAGCCATATAGGGCCTAGTGAGGTTTCGGTATGATCCGTCTTTCTTTTTTAGTCTAAGCTTGGTGACTCCACGATATTTAGAGAGCATGAGGCCGTTTTTTCCAACGGTTTTTCTAAGGGTTTTACCTCTAGCGTTTTCTTGAGCAGTGGCCCATCTTAAATTTTCTAACTTGTTGTTTAATCTGTCGTTGTCTATGTGATCTACATGCAGTTTATTTTCCGGATTAGAGGCAAAGGCTTGAAGTACTAATCTATGAACCGGAAAGGATTTATCTTTACCCCCAGCGGTTCGCAAGGACATCCTGCGATAACCGTTCACTGAAATTTGCCCTCGCAGGATTCTGGGGTGAACTTGAGCAGTACTGAGAACTCTACCGAGGTTTGATACCTTGTATCTCCCTTCGTATCCTTTAATATCTTTCCATATTTCTTCACTCATCTCAAGTCCTCTCTCAAGAGTCTCCACCTGTCGCTATCAACTTCTTTTTCTCCGGAGTTTATTTTTTTTACCATGTCTACGATATTTTCCACTGAGTCATAAATATAATGATGGGGAATTTGACCGAGAATCCAAAGAGGAGTTTTTTTCTTACCTCCTTCAATACTCAAAAAGATTGGCTTCTTCATTCTTACGGCAGTAACCAACTCTTCTGCGCTCCCCCAGCTTGCGACATCGGGAATTAAATGAGCAATAATAAAATCCGATCTATCTACTAAATTTAAATCATAGCTACGCACATTACGCATCCATTCAGATACTTCTTCGTATTTGCCTTGACTCAAGCTTTCTAGCATTTCTTTTCTTTTGCTTTCGCCTTCGTCTATATTTTTCATAAAAGGATGCTTGTAGGGATTGAAACAAGTTATTTCGAGTGAAGAAAATTGTTTTTCTACGTACTCTCGCCAATCTTGGCCGTCAGAGTATTGCATGTGACCAACTAAATAAGCTTTAGTTTTTTTTAAAATGTCAGTCATTATTTTTTAAATATTTCAAAGTTTACCAACGATAATTATTTTTCCATAAAGCAAAGCTAGTACCTAAAGACTTTGGGTTGAGATGTTTTTCTCTTAACAGTAACGAACATCTGTGTATTTCGTATGCGGTAAAAAATTGCTTATGAGGGTTTTTGGAGGAGGAATACTCTAATCTAAGGATATCTATATAATTATGATAACTATTAAAGGCAGATTCCCAAGGAACAGTGTGATCGCAAACATTTTCCTCAAAAACATCTTTTGCTTCTAAAATTTTTTTAGAATATTTATAACACCGCATCTAAATGTTCTTTTAAGGCTTTCAAGTGAAATACCATCCAGCTTTCCCCTATGGCTTGAGACCCCTTTCCGACCTTTATCGCTGCTACTTTGTGGGCTTCGTCCTGATCTTGAGCAGTTAAAATTATGTCATTTAACAAGCTTTTGCAGTTTTCTTTAGTTTTCTTTGTTTCTTCTGGGCTCATGTGTAAATTACCTTCGTTAAAATTATTATTTAATTTAAAATAATCATTACGCCATTCCACCCACTCGCTATAAGTCATTTTTTCTTTCTAGAAGGAGAAGGAAACTTCCTCTGTGGAAGCCTCCATCCGTTCTGATATAAAAAGTTGCTTAATGTATCCGCATAGCGAGCGATGTCCGTTTCCGACTTGTCCCAAAAAAAAGCGTGAGCAATTTCATGTATACACGTATTAAGTTCTGATTTCTTTGTTAGGTATGGGTTTATATAAATTTTAGGAATATAACCATTTTTAGCTTCAGTTGGGTCTATGCAAAGACCATATGTATCATCTCCATACGCGTCTTTTCTCGGTTTTCGAAATACTATTTCGTACTTTACCCCTTTTGTATTGGTAAATTCAAATATTGGTTTCATTTTTTTTGGATAGAAAATTAAATTGACTTATATTATTATTTACACTTAAAAAATCTCTATAATTACAAGTTAATTCTTCTCCACGAAATACTCTCCTTTTAGTTAAAAAAGTATTTAAACCGCTAGAAACATCAAGCCTCGAAATATCCTCGATGAAAAGGTTGGGAACATCAGAATGATTTACATAATGACTTATATTTAGATTATTTAAACCCGTGGCGTTTACGGGATAATTTCCAGAGCTGTCTTGAGCGAAAAAATCTTTTATATATTTTTGAATCTCGCCGTCTAGAGCAAAAAGCTCCTCCCTTGAAATATCTATAAAAAAATCCTCTTTAGAGGGGAAACTGATAAATGGATTAATTCTGGCTGGAATATCTACTATCGCAAAAACTCCCACGCCCGAAACTTGAGACTTCCCTAGTCGGCAAAATGTATCATTTTTTAAATGAGTTAAAAAACTTTTCTCGCAGCCGTCGTTATTCACTTCGACTTCTTGGGGTTTTTAGGGCTTTTCTTTTTGGTGCTCTTTTTTTTTTCTTTATTTAAAGAGATTTGCTTCTCAATTTTTTCCTCCATCTCTTCGATAGAAGCGTACTCAATATCTAATCTTCTACTTAACTTCTCCACCTCCTCTTCTAGAGACTCCATCTCTTTAATCTCTTCGAGGGTATTAAAGTCTTTGGAAGATAAATTTTCCAACTTATCAGCTACAGAATCCATTTTTTTATTCCAATGGTCTACTGACTCCATTAAAATATTAGCGTCTTCCATGAGCTCGGAGCATTTCTTCCTATCTTCTTTCATTAAAAAAATGGTATCAATTTTAGAAAAAAAAGTCAAGCTTTATCAAAAAGTGTAATAATTAATATGAACTTAATCGTAATTGGCGAAATGACTTATGATGAGGGTTTATATTTTCGCTTTATTTCTATGATATCAAAAAAAGACCTAGAAATGGACATTTTGATAGAAAGCGAGAAAGAAAAAATAGATTTTTATTACGAACTTTTAAAAAGAAAAGGTTGGTTTGATTACGTGGATGATTTTATAACGCCGGAAGACGGGGAAGAAGGAATAAGAATTGATAAAGAGTATACGTACCCTAAGACAATCAAGGTGAATAAAATATGTTATGAAAATACTACTAACATATTAGGGCAAATAAGGAACTTAAAAGAATTAGATAAAACCTTTTAACATTTTTTGTATTTCTGGTATCGGTAAATTAATATCGTGAGCTCCAACAGAATCTACAAGAATTTTTTTATAATTTGTCAGCCCAAAATCACTAGCATTCTCCTCGAACTCCCAGCTTCCATGTTTTTTATCCCAAATTTTCCCAGCTACTTCTATAATTAGAGGGTCTTTTTCGCAAAAGATGGTGTTCTTAAGCATCGAACCTGAGGGCGCAATTATTATTTTCGCGTTACGAAAATGTTCAATCTGCTCATTTTGGCTCTCGGTTCCATATAAAATCTTAAAGCCGTTATCGCTTAAAAAGTTAACAAAATCTTCTTCGTTGAGAGTGAATCTACGCCAGTACTTATTACGACTTAAATAAATTCTGTCAGTATTTTTATTTAAATTAATATCGACATTCTGCCGAACGTATTTCTTACGAATCCATTCTATCCCTTCCTGAGAAAAGTGTTGAGGGTGCTCTTTAGATTCTCCATAAAAGAGTTTTTTTACATAATAAGACTGATTTGCTTTTAGACCTTTAACCGCGTCAAATCCTACGGTCTTAAAATGAAAATTGGGATCATTTACATACGTTTTAGCTGTTCTTAACAAGACTTTTTTACCGCAATCGAAATGCTCAAAAGCACGCAATTGCTGAATAGTCCACCACATTAAACCGTAACATTCGAAAGTAAGGCCTTTACAACCTAAACCGTATACAGGAGAAACGTTGGGGTTCTGGTTAAATGAAAAATCAACAGCCCCTTTGAAAGAGGAGTCATTTCTTTTCGTAAACTTGCGATTCTCATTTTTTAACAAACACCTACTGAGGTAAGGACGCGATAAAGAAAGCTTGTCCGGACACCATGAGCCCTGAAAAGGGAGAAACTGATTGGGCAAATGTAAGCCTTCGGAGTTAATAAAAACGTCCTCAAGCTTAAATAGCTCAAGCTTGTGGATATTATTCGAGCTGATCATCAACTATAACTTCGCAAGTTATACTGTTGCTATTTATAAAGCCTTCGTCATATAAATATTTAACAAGCAACATAGCTTCACCATCCGAAACTGAATCATCATCATCGAATATTTTTATCTTCCTTTTCAGGACGTGGATTTGTAATCCATTGATAACTAATTTGGTAGTCATGTGCGTATATATAATTACACTCAAAAACTAAAAAGCGGAGCAAAAGCCCCGCTTAATTTTTATTTATTTTTTTCTTTTTTAAAATAGGATATTATCCTTCTCGCTCCTAAAAAAAGGGCAAGCCATCCTACCGCTACAAAAGGGGTAAACCACCCTCTCCAGAGCGATATGGAGAACAACAACAATATAAAGCCATCGCAAAATATTGGATCATTAAGAAATGCAAAGAACTTAACTCGTAAGTCGTTAAGCATCCTAGTTGTTCCGCCTCTCTGTTTTTTGTATTTAAGGTTGTGTATCATATTTTTTAGGCTCTTTTCTCCTAAAAGAGCGTATTATAAATACACTTTAAAACTTAAAAAACTCACGCGAATATATCAAGTGTATTAAATAGTAATGAAAAAACTATTTAAAAATAAATTTTTTAGATTATTTATTTTGCTCCTAATTTTTGGTTTCATTCTTAATTGGGGATATCGGAAATTCAAAATTGAGGGAGAAAGCATGAATTCTACATACGGCGATGGAGAAACATTGTTAATTGATAAAGCTCTATATAAATTTAACAACCCAGAAAGAGAAGACGTAATAGTGTTTTATGATTTTTCAGACGACGAATTTCTCGTAAAAAGAATTATCGGCTTACCGGGGGAAAAAATAAAAATAATTGATGGAGACATCTATATAAATGATCAATTATGGGTAGACCAATTTTCTTACGTTAAGCTTACGGCTCTCTTGGTGGGGCCAGATGGAGTCCCTTTGAAAAACTGGAAAACTGGAGAAAATATTTACGAAAACGATAATATAGAATACGACGAACTTGCCGAAAATGAATACTGGGTTATCGGCGATAACCGTCAAGAGTCATGGTACGGTATCGTATATGAAGACGAAATCATAGGGAAAGCAAAATATTAAGTGTACCAAATGTCTTCAATGCTGTACTCCCAATGAAGATAATCAAAAATTTCAATAAGAGGAATCTGCGAACGCGACTTATCATCATGACCAATCGCCTTTACTGAATAATCTAAATCGTAATAAGTGTCACAGATAGACGCGAAAAGTATTCCGTGAGTGTATCTTAATAGAAAAAGCTGACCATCGATAAATTCCCCCTGCCACTTCCCTTTATTTAATTCGAAAGCGTAAGTCGTAAATTTATTAATATGATCTACATAATGAGCGTGAGTGTCATTTCTCAGCATTAAGACTCTTGTTTCGTATATCTCTTATTTAGAATCAGGGAGATCGTTAATAGACTTCCGACTCATCTGCTTTGCTTCAATCACCGGAGTAAGGTCAATAACTATCTCCCCAGAAACGTCGCCAATCACAGAAGCCTTAGCTTTTTCATCAAACTGAGAATAGCAAACAGCCGCTCTTTGTTCATCGTCCGGAAACTCTTTCAGCATAACTGAGCTGTCCATGCATTCATTGACAAAATCGTTCCTCTTCTGATTTTTCTTGGGCTTTGGCAGTGGCATAATGTAAATATATACACTAAAACCCTATTTTTTTCTTTTAATTTCGTATATTTTAGAAATTTTTGTATCCTCTTCGAAAAAGGATTTTATCACCGCTTTAGAGTAAATCGGATATGTGACCCAGTGATAATGCCTCAAAGAATATTTCTTTCTAATTAATATTATTGCTACTGCATTATTAGAAAGGCTTTTGAAATTATCTACCTCTGAAGCCTCAAATTCATTAATTTTATCATTTTTATTAAAAAACCCTTCTATTTCCCACGGCCACGTAATTTCACGACCCTCATTATCAAAAATAGAAATAAAACATCTGAGCTTACTCTCTCTCTTTTGGATATCATAGCTTATTTTATTAAGGGAAATTGAAGTCCCTAAAACTAATAAAGCGTCTTGGATAGCCTCCGGCCCGCAGCTTTTTATATGAAGTGGGTCTTGATGGTTGAGGCGAGCAAGTCTAATTCCCTGCTTCTCATACGCTTGATGGATCGCGCCGCAGCCGCAGCTCGCTAAAGCCGCCGACAAAAGTATAAAATTTAAAATAACTTTCGAAATCATCTCAGAGTATAATATATATTACACTCTAAAACTTAATTAAACTCTATTAATTCCACCCACTCTTTCGCTCTATGATGCCAAGACTGAGATTGACTCCACTCATAAGCTCGAGAAGTCATTTTAAGCTTATCTCCGTTTTGAGACTCTAAATACGAGAAATGATTAAAAAATTGAAGAAAAAATGCATTATCGTCTGGTTGGGGCTCTACTAATATCCCTCGATTAAAAACGGTGTCCTTGAGTGCGCTGCAACTGGAAGCTAATACGCACACCTTCATCGCTTGCATTTCTAAAGCAGTGATGCAATAAGTCTCCTCATAACGAGTGGGGTAAAGCCAGTAATCGGTCTCTGCGATAATTTTATACAAACTCCTTTGGTCAATAGCCCCGAGAAAAGAAACGCCCATCTCTTTCAGGTGGGAAAAGGGCTCTATCGTATTGAGAAAATATTGGAGTCCATACTGGGGTGTGCAAACTTTTAACGTAGCGTCCGGCGCTCGCTTTCTAATTATACCCCAGTTAGATAAGAGCAAATTCAGGCCTCTCTCTGAGTGAGAAGAATACACGAAACTGCGAGGCACTTTCTTCAGGGACGCTGGAATCATGCTAGAATCAAAACCATTTCCTATAATTCTAACTTTATCGGAAAGAGAAGGGAAAGTTCTTTTAAAAAAATCACTATGCCAGCTCGTCAGACAAACTACATTGGTTAAGCGGCTAGACTCTAGAAGGCTTAATCCTTCGTCCCCTAAGTCTCCTCCCCTCCAGTGAGGATACCACCACCCCCCACTATTTTCAGTATTATGAACGCAAAAAAAAGACTTCTCAAAGGTAAATTCAGAAAACTCTTTTAAAAAATGGACGTAACTGGTAGCGATTATAGCTTGAAAATGATCCCTAGAAAAATCTTTATGAAGAGACTTGTTTTTTCTATATCTTACGCCATCATAATTCCCCTCTATAACGTCTCCCCCGACAACAACATCATAACCCAGAGAGTTAAAACATTTGGATAAATTATAAACTGCAGTTTCGGTCCCCCCCATTCCTTCGTTTTTAAAGCTCTCCGGACACCACGGTTTACTTTGGTAACCCGTGTAAAGCAATATCTTCTTATTGTATAAAAATTTATTCACTTCTTAACTCGAGACAGACCTACCCTCGTTTCTCTCCCAATCTTTTTCGGGCCTATCCGTAAACTCGTTTCTATATATTACCGCTTTTATTACATGAGGGATTATCACCTTCTCCATTTGTGAAGATAGAGAGTGGATGTCTTTAGGGAAACAGGTTCCCCCAAATCCGTTTTTACCGTCTGGCCCCGGAACGTCAGTGTGGCTTGAATTAATACGAGAATCTAAAGAGGTAAGCTCTTTTACGTGGTTATAATTTATTTGTTTAGCGTCACAGAAAGCTTTAATCTCATTGAAGAAAGAAACTTTTGTCGCTAAAAAGCAGTTTCTCGCGTATTTAGCTAATTCAGCTTCTCGAGTAGAACAAAAATGCATTTTTCCTTTTAGAGCTTTTGGTAAAGAGGTTCGTAAGCCGTAGTCTCCTTCTGAAAGGCCTACTATCCAATCTTGAGAGTTAATTACATCTTTTCTCCAATTAGCTTCCGTTAAGAACTCAGGTATAAAATTAACTTTAAATCTATCACACGTTCCCACGGGAACAGTAGACCGAAAGATAATCTTAGAGGAGGGCGTCCCGTTGGATGAAAGCGTTCGCATTACTTCCTCCACTGAAGAAAGGTCGCAAGAGCCATCTCTTTTCATCGGAGTAGGTACGCAAACGAAAAATAAGCTTGCGCTTAACGCTTCTGTCAGAGAGCATTCACTCTTATCCGCAACCTTATCGTAGATAAATATTTCACCGAGAGGTTCATTACTCTGCTCCAAAGCGAGCTTCGTCGCTTTCCCTACGTACCCATTACCTATGATTGTAATTTTCATTTTAAAAACAATTTTAATATTTTAAAAGCTTTCTTGCGCGAATAATAAAGCCTAGACATAACTGTGCCTATGGGAATCTGAAGTCTTTTTGCAATAGCCGCATATCCTAGCTCTTCAATATCTCTTAAAAATAATATTTCCCTTTCCCTTTCTTTAAGCCGGGAAAATATTTTTCTTACAAGATGTGAATTGCGACTCGCGGCTTCCGCTGACTCAATACGTTTGCTAGGTAAAGACTCTTCGCGCAAGGTAAAATCAAGAGAAATACCTTCGTGGATAACCCCTTCGCGCTCTTCATTTTTGGGGTTCGTAGAGCGAGAAGACAAAAAGGGTACTTTTTCTGAATCTACAAAATTTCTCCTCGCGACCCTTCGCATCTCGTCATAAAAACAATTTCTCGATACTGTACTCATCCAAGTTCTTAAAGAAGACTTACCTTTAAAAGTGTTAATTTTCTGCCACGATCTTACTAAAGTTAGGGAAAAAATTTCATCAGCCAGCCCTTCGTCATTCCTGCATAGCTTGTAAATCCAATTTTTTAAATATTTACCATGTCTAAATATTAATTCGTCAAAAGCCTTTCTGTAGCCCCTTTTGCAGAAAGATACTAATTGTTCGTCAGATTTGGAAGAGAAATCTATCAAGAATTTTTCTTTTTCTTTCTCCCCCAGTTTATCTTATCGTAATTATTTTTAAACTTTTTAGAATAACAATTGCGAGCCTTATCGCCCTTGCCCGCTTGACCATGTTTTTTTTTGCTCAATTTATAAAAAATCTAGTTTGACTATTTTCCCACCTACTAACTGGTATTCTAGCTCTTTTATTCTTGGGCTATTTTCTAAAGCCCTTTTCGAAATAGGAAACTTAATTTCGGGATAACTATTGGAATCAGAAAAAACGTCATGAGTATTGTATCTAAAATAATTGACGCCCTCTTCTCGGGAATGTTTTACGTTATTCATGTTAATGCTTTTGTAGCCACTGACGGAGTAGTAACGCTCCCTCTCTTCAGGCGGAAGATGTCGGATTATATAGGATAAATTTATATGCGCTTCTTTAACTATATTGGAATACCAATAATTTTCCTCGTAGGGCTCGAAGTTAACTCCTGCTTCGTGGGGAGGTAAGATTTTAGGCACTTGATCTAGGGTTATACCGTGGCGACCCTGAATCCACTGGTCTATAGATGAACGCTCGGTGTTTGTTCGAGAGGATAAATCTATAATCTTAGATTCAATTGCCGCCTGCTTAGTGTACCATGCTTCGTGGAGAATACCGTAAAAGTCTAATCTGTCATAAAACTCCACGTCTTGCCACCCCCACCCCCATCCCATGAATACGTTATTGCCGTTGCTTTTGTAAAAAGAGTTCTTATCTATCTTGTATCCTCCATACATCAGGAAGGACGTTTCGTTCTTGCCGCTCCATGAGTAATCTACCTTTTCTAAAGGTATATTATCGGGGCCTACAATAATTGCGTAATCGCAATTAAGAGATTCGAATGCCGCTCGTAAGCCAACGTTAGCAGAAATATTAAAATTAAAAGTAGTATTATAGTCTATTTGTTCTGAGACAATAATGTCTAACTCTTGAGAAGTCTTCTCAAGATAAGAGCGTAGAGCCGGAATGTAGAAGGGGAGATACCTTTCTCGACGCTTACTGAAAACCGTGACTATCGCACCTTTCATGAATAAAAATTATAAAAAACCCCCCATGTATATGGGGGGCATGAGCTCATAGAATAATAAGTTTAAATATCACCCCCAGTAGGCTCGCTGGACGTAGCGGTAGTTGGTTGTTCGTTATAAACTGTCGCCTCGTTTTGCGCGTCCGATTCGAGAGTACTGATTTTGCTAATCACATAGCCAGTGAGAAAAAGATTAGCTAAGACCAGCATTAAGGCTAGTCGAGCGTACCCCGTTCTTACTTCCGTTACTCTATCGAAAGCAGAAGGCGCGGCCTTTTTCTTTGCGCGGCTTCTGCGGCTAGTGTTGGTTCTTTTCTTTACTGTTGTATTTTTCATTTGATATTGATATTTACCAGCGCCGCCTTTTGAGACGACGAAAGAGCATTATAATAATTTAATACCCTTTAGTCAACTCATAAAACGATACTCTTTCCTTGGAGGGCAAAGATAATCTCAGCGCCATCAAACGCTTCTTTTATTTTAGATTTTAAATCGGGATCATTTGTTAAAGCTTCGTCTATAATAGAGTAGAGCTTATGGTCGCAATTCCTTTGTATCACCTTTTTTCGCCCGCAACAGCCTCCAGACGCAGACCCCACGCACTCTTCCAGCTCCTTAATGTAAGAGTTGCTCGACATATCAACCGAGGCTTGATTATTAATTACGTTTAAAAATTGAACACAGTTGGAAATATTAATCGACATTAGAATTCTTAATTAAAAAGCAATAAAAATAATATAAAGAAGTAGATAGATAAAATCTAGTAAAAAAATCTTGAAAATTAAAAAATAAACTAATAATAATATTTAACCACACCCCCAAACAAATAGGGCACGTAATTAATCTTATAAAAAAGCAATTATTTTTAATTAATAAAAAATCGGTATAATGTAAATTATGTATCACTTTCTTTCTCTCTTTATAATAAGAGCTTATAAAAAAATGATTTTCAAAATGAAAGTATTCTAAATACTCACAAAAAGCATTAGTCTTTAACCATATAATAAGCGCAAAAGAAATGCCTAAAGAAATATTTAATATTTCTAGAATCATGGATCGCCAAGAGTTCTTACTTCTACGGGGCGTGGAGAGCTTAAATTAGCGGGAATTACGTCAGAACTTCCGTAGCCCCCTTCTCCCCTCTCGGATTCCGAAAGATCATTCACCTCTAGCCAATCTACATCATGACACTTTTCAATGATGAGTTGCGCTATTTTCGACTTCTTTTCTAAAGTAACCGACTCAGCGGATAAGTTAATTAAAACCACGCCTACATCCCCTCTGTATCCCGCATCAATTACCCCCGCTAATACGTCTAGGCCCTTCTTAAGTGCAAGGCCGCTACGGGGAGCTACACGGCCATAAAACCCCAGAGGGATTGCCACAGAAATTCCGGTTTTTATAATAGCTCTAGCTAGGGGGGCTAGCGTTACCTCTTCAACAGAATACAGGTCATATCCAGCGTCTCCTTCAGTTGCTTGAGTCGGAACGGTAGCTTCGGGGTGAGTTTTTTTAATTAGTATTTCCATTAATTATAATCGGGATGACGTGTTGTGGTTCCTAATTGGTGAAGGTTACTAACTCTATCCCAAACTCATTAGCTAAATCTAAGGAGGATTGGTCTTTGTCATACTCTTCCCCGAAGACAAGTTTTTTGATTCCGTATGAAGCTATAGTCTTTAAGCAGTCGTTGCAAGGTAAAAGTGAACAAGCTAAAAGATAGCACTCATCAGGATGAGTGTAGCGTAAAGCGTTTATCTCCGCGTGAATTACTCTTTTTCGTCTTTCGTCTCGATCACCCCAATCTATATCTAGGGAAGAGGGTGCTCCGTTGTAGCCGACCCCTGCGACGCTATTATCGTGGCGTAAAACGCAGGCCCCAACTTTAACGTAAGGGTCTTCGCTGCGAAGAGAAGCGGCTCTAGCGAGAGCTAGGGCATACTCTTCCCACGAAAGCCTTTCCATAGGTATTTTTTTAGGTCGTTACCTTCTTGGCTCGAGTATAAACCGAACAAGGTCTGCCAAGAGCAGGTTTAACTTTCTTAACCAAGGTTATTTCTCCGGCTTTAAGGCCGTTGTTGATTTTGGTGTGAATTGAGACGCGAGAGAGCTTTCCCGATAAAGACTTTTGTATATCTTCAGCGGTGAAGTCGCTATCTGGCCAATCAAACATTACTGGTTTTCTACCTTTTTTACTCATGATTTATTTATTTTTTTAATTTTTAAGATGCCTCGAGCATAACTTTTTTATATATTTGGGTCAAGATTTTTTTTACTCTTGACTGAAAAATATAATAATAATACATTCTTTTAAAATTGATCTTTGTTAACGCGGTGACTTAGTGCGAAAAAAACTGATAAGTTCACCACAAGCCCGTAAAAAGGCACTAATCAAGTAAGGCTAATAACCTTCACGTTACTTCGGGAGCGCACGGCGTTTGAGATTAGTATCTCGCAAGAGAAACCGGAAACTTCATACTTAGCTAAAGGAAAAGGACGGTAGCCAACAAAACAAGCCCCACCGCTTATTGACAAAGTTACATATGTTATAATATACTGCTCGCGAGCTAGGCGAAAAGACGCTGAAAGACACGTAAAGTGTTGCGAAGGGTTAAAGCGGGAGTATATTACGCGCTGCTAAGTTATTTAACTTAGAGTGGGCAACCGTGGCTTAACGCTTACTAAGGAAAAAAAAGGACAGTAGCTAATTTTTAAAAAATAATTTATATACTTTTAATTATGAAAATCATAGATTTCGATCACGACGAAGGGTCTGAAGAAAATAAGCCGCTTCTAGAACAGGATAGCTACAAATCCTTAAGAATAATGGTATGTACTCCATGTTTTGGGGGTAAGATAGATCAAGCTACTGTATCCGGTATGATGTCTTCTATCGTTTTAAGTAAAGAGCTAGGGATACACGTAGATTTCAGGTTCCTTTCAAACGAAAGCTTAATAACGCGAGCAAGAAATAATCTCGTAGCTCAATTTCTAGCGACAGATCATACTCATTTATTTTTCCTAGACGCCGACATTCAGTTTAATCCTAGGTCGTTATTAAGATTATGCGTGTCCGATAGAATGGTCACGGCAGGCGCTTACCCTATTAAGGGCTACCCCCCTAGGTATGTTATAGATTTTAAAGATGGCGCAATGATAGACGAGCAAAAGTTTGTTGAAGTTAACCACGCAGGAACTGGGTTCTTATGTATTAAGAGAGAATGTCTTGAAAAAATGAAGTTATCCTACCCCGAGCTAAGATATAAATCCGAACTAGAGACGAAGGGATACTCCGACAACGCCGAGAACGCTCTATCTGCCGAAGTAATTGAACTCATGAAAGATAACTCTTACACTTTTTTCGATACTTCTATTCATGAAGAGTCAAAAACCTATCTCTCAGAAGACTACACGTTCTGCGAGAGGTGGCAAAAAATAGGAGGAAAAATTTGGCTAGATACAGCTTCAAAACTCGACCATATAGGAGCAGCGACTTACGGTCTAACTGAAGATCAATTCATGTCCAACTTTGACGATAAAAGAAAAGAGGAGCCCGCTCAGTCCAGTAAGGGGGAAGAGAGCCCTTCAAGTCATGAAGCCATCGATGAGGAGGGGGCTGTGAGTGACTCTGACCAATAAAGTTATAGGCCTTTCCGGTGTCGCAGGAAGCGGTAAGGATTTATTTTTCACTCTTTTATCTAAAATTAAAAAATGTAGAAGAATATCTATTGCTGATGCTTTAAAGGAGGAGGTTAACCCGTGGACTAAAGAACACTACGGGGTAAACTCGGTAACTTGCTCCAGAGAAGAGAAAGAGTTAATTAGGCCCTTTCTCGTTTTCCACGCTAACCTAAAACGCGGCCAAAGCCAAGGAAGGCATTGGATAAACATTTTAGATAAAAATATTAAAAATTTAAAATTAGATGATGACGAAGTCTTAGTAATAACAGACATAAGATTCGATCACTACACCGATGATGAAGTTTTCTGGCTTAAGCAAGAGTTAAATGGACTGTTGGTGCATATTTGCAACTACTGCAAAGTAAATAGCGGAGGAGCCGCTCCACCAATTATAGTAGAAAAGAATCCAGCTAACGACTCAGAGAAAATTAATGACCCTAAACTTAAAATCAACGCAGATCACTGTATTAGGTGGGAATTTATGCAAAAACCTAAGGTAGAAACTTACGAAACATTAACAAAAAAATATATAATACCTTTCGCAAAAAAATACCTTGACTACGAAGAATAATAAACCTATACTGAGTTCTATGTCAGAAAACACTAATAGTAATGATAATAAAGAAAACAACCAAGAGCTGGGCGCTCTATGGAAAAAAGAAAGCAAAAACGGTGGACAAAAGTATCTAGCTGGCCACGTTATTGTTGAGGACGATATGGGGGTAGAAAACAAAATAAAAGTAGTTGTTTTCGCTAATAGAGAAAAGAAAAATGATCGTTATCCTGACTTCAGAATCTTAAAAGCTAGAAATTTCTCCAACCCCACTCCTGACACCCCTAAAAAAGAGGAAGTCGCTCAAGAAGTTACTCAAGAAGCTGACGAAGACGTCCTTTAATGGATTTCGCAGCTCACCTCCCGGTAAATGGCGTCTCCTTCGGTCAAGTATCTACTCTTTTTTTGAGAGAGGTCTTCCGAAGAGACCCACTTTCCGTTCTTCCCCTTTTCGTAATCGGGGATAAAATCGACTTCTCTTCTCAGTTTGAAGAGTCCGAGCCTCACTCTGACAAAACATTTTTAAACTGGTTAAGAAGAAACGCGGAAGAAGCATACCTAAATCACTCCAGAGAAAGCCCTTCTGTAAAGTTATGGCATCTCAACGGAGGTTTAGAGTCTTTTTCTAAAGTTCTCAATCTTATAACATTCTACGAGTTAGATAGCCCGACGAAGCATGAAATTGAAATAGCTAAAAGCGTAGATAAACTGATGGTAACTAACTCCTTCTGCAAAGAGGTTTTTGAAAATTTAAATGTTAAATCTGAAGTTATTCCTTTAGCTTTTGATAATTATAATTTTAAAAAAATAGAAAAAGAACACTTTAATGATGGCAGAATAACCTTTAATTTATGCGGAAAATTCGAGCACAGAAAACATCATAAGAAAATAATTAATGCATGGGTGAAGAAGTACGGCAACGATAAGAGATACTCCCTGCAATGTGCTGTCTTTAACCCGTTCTTAAACGAAAACTTAAATAAACAGTTATTTTCAGAAAGCTTAAATGGATGTTCTTACTTTAATGTAAATTTTTTAGGACACATGATTCAAAACGCGCTTTACAACGATTTTCTAAATTCTGGAGATATAATCTTAGGTATGTCCGGAGGAGAAGGGTGGGGTTTACCAGAATTTCAATCAGTAGGAATAGGAAAACATTCGGTAATATTAAATGCTACTGGGTATAAAGAGTGGGCCAATAATGAAAACTCGGTTCTTGTAGAAACTTCAGGCAAAATCGACGCTTATGATGGGCTTTTCTTTAAAAAAGGAGGACCCTTTAATCAAGGACAAATATTTAATTTTAAAGAAGATGATTTTATCGACGGATGCGAAAAAGCTATCAAAAGAGTCGAAAAAGATCGAGTTAATCACGAAGGACTAAAAGTGCAAGAAAATTTCAGCGCTTCTCGTATGACTGATGCTATTTTAAGTGTATTATCTTAAGGAGCTAAGACGTACTCGATGAATTCAAGATATGCCACTTTACACATTTCAACACCCTAAAACTAAAGAGGTCATTGAGATTACTCAATCAATGACTGAAAAACATATTTACGTAGACTCTGAGGGAGTTGAATGGAGCAGGGTCTGGGATAATAATTATCAAGTCGGGGTAATTACAAGAGAACTAATACAAGGGAAAAGAAAAATAAGCAACGTAAATGGCGAAAGCATTCCTAAGTCTAAAATGAAAGACGTAAATAGAAACTTTAAATACCAGACTACTTGCAACCAGCTTCCTGACAACCCCGCGTTTTATAATATTAAAGCCTAAATGCCTTTCTACATCTTCCAGCATCCTGAAACCGGAGAAAAAATAGAAATCCTCCAACCTATGAAGGATATTCATGTCTATAGGGACAAAGAGGGAATTGAGTGGAATAGGGTTTTTCTAGCCGCGAATGCCGCTATTGACACGCAGGGCGACTGCTACTCTAAAGAAGATTTTGCTAGACGCACCGCGAAACAAGGGATGACAGTAGGCGATATGTGGGACTTGTCTAAAGAAATGAGTAATCAAAGAGTTAAAAAAGACGGCGAAGACTCTGTTAAAGAAAAGTATTTTAAAAATTACGAAAAAAAACGCAAGGGCGTTAAGCACGACAAAGACCCGAAGAAAAAAGGTTTTGGGTCTATTGAATTATAAATTATAGCACTCTATGTTGTTAACTCGTTCTTTTTTTTTGGCTCTTTAGCCTTTTTTTCTTTCTCTAAAAATATAATACTCGTAATATAGTCTACACCCCGAAGGGAAACTCTCTATGGATTCTAAAGTCATTCACGTCAAGAAACGAAACGGTAGATTAGAAAAGTTATATATTAATAAAATTAATAAATGCGTGGAGCGAGCTTGCGAAAATTTACTTGATGTTTCTGCTAGTGAAGTGGTGCTAGACGCTCATGTCCAGCTATACGATAAAATAACCACCACCGAGATAGATAAAGCTCTAGTTATGTCAGCTAGAGCTAAAATGGAAAAGGAGCCAAATTATTCACATGTAGCCGCTAGACTTCTCCTAGGAAATATTCATAAAGAGGTCTTCGGAAGCAGCGTAGATAAAGACGCTTTCGAAGATCAGTATCGACTCTCTTTCATAAAAAATATCAAGCTCTTAGTAAAAGAAGAAATCCTAGACAAAAGACTTTTAGATTTTGATCTTAAAAAATTAGCTTACTCCCTAGAGCTCGATAGAGATTATAAATTCAAGTACCTTGGCCTTCAGATTCTCCACGACAGATATTTCCACCACCTAAATGAAAGAAGGTTGGAATCCCCTCAGTCTTTCTGGATGAGGGTCGCTATGGGCCTGTGTATAAACGAGAAAAATAAAAATGAAAAAGCTATCGAATTTTATAACACGCTTTCTCAATTTCACCTATGCTGTTCTACTCCTACCCTGTTTAATAGCGGCAGCACTCATAGTCAGCTTTCTAGCTGCTATCTTAATACTTTTGATGATTCTATTGATGGTATTTTCGAAGGCGCTTGGCAAGAAGCAAGAAAATCAAAATACGCAGGAGGACTAGGATTTGACGTATCTAATTTTAGATCATCCGGCTCGCACATTAAAGGCACTAACGGAAAATCTAGCGGCCTCGTTCCTTGGCTTAAGATTTACAATGATCTTCTAGTCGCCGTCAATCAAGGCGGTAAACGACCCGGAGCGGGCTGTGCCTACCTTGAACCTTGGCATTTAGATATAGAAGACTTTCTTGATCTAAAAAAGAACACTGGCGAAGAGCGCCGTCGCTGTCATGACTTGAACACGGCCAACTGGCTGCCCAATCTCTTTCTTGAAAAAGTTGCTGAAAGCGATGATTGGTACTTATTTTCCCCCTCAGATGTTCGTGATCTGCACGAAGTTTACGGAGCTGAATTTGATAAGCGCTACAAAAAATACTGTAAATTAGCCGACTCCGGAGAGATTCCAAACCATCGTAAAGTTCCAGCTAAAGATTTATGGAAAAAAATGTTGCGAGTCCTATTCGAAACGGGTCACCCTTGGATGACTTTTAAGGATAATTCAAATTTACGTTATTCAAATTCCCACGAAGGAGTCATCCATAGCTCTAATTTATGCACTGAGATTTTTTTGCATACCAAACCTTCTGAGTTCGAGGAAGGAAAAAAAACGGAAGTAGGAGAAACTGGAGTATGTAATCTGAGCTCTGTAAATCTTAAGGAGCACATCAAAGAAAACGGAGAACTAGATTACAAGCTTCTCGCTCGCACAATAAAAAATCAAATGCGTATGCTTGATAACGTTATTGATTTAAATTTTTACCCAACTAAAGAAGCTGAGAAATCAAACCTAACCCACCGACCAGTTGGAGCCGGAACTATGGGGTGGCATGACGTTTTTCACTCTTATGGAATCGACTACTCTTCAGACGACGCTGTAAAGCTTGCTGATGAGCTGTATGAATTCATATCATATCACTGCATCTTGAGCTCTTCTAAGCTAGCTAAAGAAAAAGGGAAATATGCTTCTTATGAAGGCTCCTTGTGGGATCAGGACATCATTCCTATTGACACTTATAAAAATTTAATGAATTATTTGGGGGAAAAGCCAATTCTTCATAGAGGAAAAAAGTATGCTCCTGAAATTAATTGGAAAATCGCTAGAGACTCTATTAGAGATAATGGAATGCGTAATAGCAACACTATGGCTATTGCTCCTACTGCCACTATATCTTATATTCAAGGTTGCACTCCTTCTATTGATCCTGATTTTTCTACTTTTTTCGTCTATGAAAATAAAAGTGGAAACTTATTTATCACAAATGAGTGGTTTGTCAAAGAATGTAAAAAATTGAATTTATGGACCCCCCCTTTAATTGAAGCCTTAAAAGAGGTTGACGGTGATGTATCCCAATTAGACTTACCAGAAGATTTAAAAAGTAGATTTAGAACAGCTTTTGAACAAGATCAATTTAAATTAATTGATTGCGCGGCGGCGCGCCAAAAATGGATAGACATGGGTCAGTCTTTGAACTTGTTTAATAATTCTACCTCTTTAAAATATCTAAACGATTTATACTTTCACGCTAAAAACAGGGGATTAAAAAGTACTTATTATCTAAGAAATAAATCGGCAAGCAAAATTGAAAAATCTACCACAAATACCTCAAGCAGTGAAAGGGAGGCCTCCCCGCCTCAAGCTTGCTCAATTCTAGACCCTACGTGCGAAAGTTGTCAATAATGAAAGATGGATCAATATTTGGCGAAGAAGTGGCTGGAGTTAACCAAATACTCCCTCATAAAAATAAATTTGCTTGGGATTTGTTCCTTAAAGGCGCGGCTAACAATTGGTCGCCAGCCGAAGTAAATATGTCCGAGGATGTAGAGCAATGGAAAAACGGAGCCCTAACCGAAGACGAAAAACTACTCGTAAAAAGATGTTTGGGTTTTTTTGCGGGGACAGAATCTTTAGTGGGCAACAATTTACTTCTCACCGTTAATAAGTGGGTAACTGATCCAGAATGCCGCCAGTATATTCTAAGACAAGCATACGAAGAGTCTTTGCATAACTGGACTATTGTCACTTGTTGTGATAGCTACAGCCTAAAGGTCTCAGAAGTTTACGAGGCTCACATAAATATTCCATCTATAAAAGATAAAGACGACTTTCTTATGGATGTTACTACTAGCGTCAATCGCCCCGATTTTACTACCAAAACAATAGAGGGCAAAAGGGAGTTTCTGCGTAACATTATTACATATTACATAATTTGCGAAGGCACGTTCTTTTTTAGTGGCTTTGCGATGTTGCTTGCTCTAGGCCGCCAAAACAAATTACCCGGATTGTCTGATCAAATTCGTTACACCTTGAGAGATGAAAGTCTACATATAGAATTTGGCACATGCTTGATTAATACTATAAGAGAGCAATACCCATCCGTGTGGACAAAAAAATTCGAAGAAGAAGTGACGGAAAATATCAAAAAAGCTGTAGAGCTTGAAATACAATACGCGCACGACGTACTACCTCGCGGTATTCTGGGGCTTAACGCGGAAATGTTTGTCGATTACATGCAATACATCGGTAACAGAAGACTTGAAGGGGTTGGCCTTGACTTCCGTTTCGACAGTGATACAAACCCCTTCCCTTGGCTCTCTGAGGTTGTTGACACGGGCGCAATGACCAATTTTTTTGAGAGAAAAGTCAAAGATTACCAAAATTCAGGCGTTCTGGAGGACGATTTCTAATAAAAAATAAAATTATTTTACTGATTTTAGTGTAATTTATTAAAAGGCTAAAATTATGAAACAATTTCTTTACAGCTTCCTCATTTGCGTGGGAGTCCATCACTCTATCAAAGCGGCTGAGAAACCCGCTTCTACCGCAGAACATTTACAAAACATTTCTGTTACTATTCGATCAGAAGGCCCCTTCTCTAATGGCGAAGGCTCTGGAGTTGTCTTTACCCGAAAAGACTCTAAAGGTAATTTAGTTAATTTCGTTTGGACTGCGGGCCATGTAATCGATAATTTAAGAAAAGAAAGAAAAACCTTTATTGGAGGAACCCCAAAAACTATAGTTGAATTTAAAGACCCAATGGTGGTAAAAGAAATCCGTCAAAATGGTCGCACGGTAGGTAGGCTACAAATGGACGCGGAAGTCCTAAAGTACAGCGACGCAGATAACGGTCACGATCTCGCCTTATTAAGAATTCGAAAATTTAATTTCGTAAAAGATACCGTCGCCTTTCATCTCGAAAAAGATAAAATCCCGCCCCTAGGGGAAGACCTATTGCACGTCGGAAGCTTATTGGGTCAAATGGGGGCTAACAGTATGACGGACGGCATCTATTCGCAGCACGGCAGACTAATAAAAAATTTAAATAAACACGTTTTTGACCAAACAACCTGCACTGCGTTTCCGGGGTCATCGGGTGGAGGTGTTTATCTTAAGGGTGACGCTCTCTATATAGGAATGCTTGTAAGGGGAGCCGGGGAAGGCTTCAACCTTATCGTGCCCGTACGCAGAATAATCTCCTACTGCGAAGATCATAAAATTATGTGGGCCTTAGACCCAAAAGTTAAAATGCCCAGCGAAACAGAACTCAAAAAAATGTCAATTGAGAACTCCCCAAAAGAGACCGAGAAGGATGACGCAGATAAAGAAGCAGCAAAAAAAATGTTTCCATTCATGCTTCGCGTCACTTATCCCAAAATCCTAATTCTTAAAAAGAGAGAAATAGAATGAAAATAAAAATCTTGTTAGCCTCAGTGTTGCTTGCTCTTGGTTGTGACTTGACACGTTCCGGATGTCCGGATTGCGCCTGTGAAAAGGGCTGCTGTTCGTCCGACAGTTGTCAAGTCACTAACTGCGAGTGTAAATGCAAATAGTATTGACTTCTCTTTATTATCTGTTTATTATTCACTGGTGAAGTCGATATTTATCGTACCTTCGTGTATTTATTTTGATCCGAGTATAAGCTTGGACTATTCCCCCGTAAGAAGCGTATATAGCCACGGACAGAGATTCGATCAAACCCTGTCTACGCTCAATTCTATAAGAAAATTTTCCCCTACATCAGACATTTTACTATGTGAGCTCTCAGAAATCCCTGATCAACAGAGAAACGTTTTAAGAGAGAGATCGGATTACTTTCTTTACCGCAACAAAAATAACGCTCATTATTTTAACACCTCAAGAGACCATGTAAATAAAAGTCATGGAGTCTCTTTCGCAATACTTAAAAGTTTATTTTTTTTAAAAAATATACAATTTCCCTCTTATGAAGTATATTTTCAACTTAGCGGAAGATATAGGTTAAATAGTAATTTTAAAATGGAAGACCATATTCACCATTCGTTTAACGCTAAAGCTCACGACGTCTTTGAAAGTGGTGTTTTCACGACTCTCTTCTCGTTTAACTCCTCTTTCTTTAGCTTGTTTTTTGACTCTATGCTCGTCACTCATTCTTATACTACTAATAATTACCCTCCCTACGCCGGATTTTCTCTTGAAACTAATTTATTACCGGGATCGCCGGAAAAGATAAATTTCTTAGATTCCCTAGGGGTTGAAGGAAATTATGGCCCTGACGGAGAAATTCACTCAGAATAATTATTATATCATGAACGAAGAAAACTTAATAAATGAACAGTTAGACATTCAGCAAATAAAAGAAGAATTTCAGAAAGAAAAATTCGTTATAGTAAGAAATTTTTTGAAGGAGGAGGAGGCTGAAAAACTCCACTCTTACTACGACACCATACCTGAAAATTGGTGGTCGTGGATGTTTTTACCCGACCCAGACCTCGGAATCGACTCGTGGGCGACAAGCGTCTATCCAGATGATGGAAGCGCGTCACTAAAAAAACTTATATCAAATAAAAGGCACTTTTTAGATAGCGTATATAGAGAAAATAGGGGATTTTCTTATATATATAAAAGAGTTTTTTTTGGCAATCATTTCCCTAAGTGCCTGTGTGAAGAATGCGTCTTTAGAAAGTCTTTCCTAGAAGTGTCTCCAATGGTAAATTTTTTACAAGAAATATCTCAACATAAAGATTTGAGACCCGGAGAGCTTTTTACAAGTAAATACGGGAAAGGAGACTATAACGGCCCCCATAACGATCACTGCAAAGGGAGAGTAACTATAGTATTAAACTTATCTAAAGGATGGTTGCCTCAAGACGGGGGCCTTTTCTTCAGCATGAAGAAGGATTATGTTACGATAACGCGAGCCGAAGCTCCCACATTTAATTCCTTGGTCATATTTGACGTTCCAGACGGGGGATTACCGCATCTCGTTAGCCATGTCACGCACCCCAGCAAAAAAAGGATAGCGGTTACGGGATGGTATGAATAGCTCCAATTGATTTTTAATTAGTCAGAATCTCTCTCGGCAATATAGTACTTAGTTCTCCTGTCCTTTATAAATCCCTCGTCAAACAGGTATTGCATAAGACTGTCTATTTCCCGCTCGGCAATACATTTGGAGTTATTGTATATAAAAACAGTATCATGCCTCCAGTTCCCGTCCTCGCAGAGGTAAACCTTTGCTCTATAAGGTGATAGAACTACTTCATACATTAAATGTTATTACACTTTTTTAACTAATAAAACTCAAATTTTATGTGTATATACTAATATGGAAATTAATCTTCAATTCTTTATGAATATAGCTATTGGTTTGGTGGCCTTTTTCGGGGGATGGATTCTTAAGTCTATAAATGAAAGAATTAAAGAAACTGAATCTGACCTACATGAATTATGGGAACATCACGAAGTTGACCTAAAAGAAGCCCGCCAAAAGCTTAACGACTTAGCTCTAAGTTTGCCTGAAAAATATGTCAGCAAAGGAGATTTTGAGAACTTAGTTAAGGTAGTCCATCATCGCTTTGACAGAATAGAAGAAAAGCTTGATAATCTCCAAAAATAGCTTTCCAAAACAGTATAATTCCTGCATAATTAGCGGGTGAAATATATTATCGTTAGCGATTTTTTTCTTGAGGATTTCGTGGGGGGCGCAGCACTAAATGACGAAGAAGTCCTTAAAATTTTCGAGCAAGAAGAAGAAGAGATAACTAAAGTCAGAAGTGAAAATGTTACCCTAGAATTTCTAGAAGAAAACAAAGACGCTTTTTATATAATTTCTAATTTTTTTTCAATGCCCGACGACTCTCTTGAGAAGCTAAAATCTTTAAATTACCTGCTTTACGCTCATGACTATAAATTCGTTAAGCACATGAATCCCGCCGCTTACGAAGAATTTAAAGTACCGGAAGAGGACCTTATTCACGTTGAACTTCATCAAAAAGCTAAATCCGTAATATGTCAAAGCAAGCTTCAGGAAAAAATTTATCAAGACAATATTCCTAATGTTAATACCGTTAATTTTTCAGGGAATTTGTGGTCCAACGAAATCTTTTCGCTCCTCGAAGCTCTCTCCTCAAAAGAAAAGCGACCCATTGTCTCCGTTATAAAATCACGATGGCATCAAAAAGGCGTTCCAGAAGCTATAAAATTTTGCATGGACGAGAATTACGATTACGATCTAGTTCACGACGAAGACTATTCTCGTTTTTTATGGAAGCTTTCTGAAAATCAAGCTCTTGCCTTTTATCCGTTAACGCCCGAAACATGCTCAAGAATTGTGCTAGAATGTAAAATGATGAATATTAAAGTATTTATCACCAAAATGGTGGGAGCTTGCCACGAGCCTTGGTTTGAGAAGCAAGGAATAGAGTTAATTTCTCTCCTTAGAGAAAAAAGAAAAGAAATTTATAAGGTCATCAAAGACATCTCGAATAACGCGACACAATGAAATATAAATTTTTATGCGGCAACGCCTTTAAATCTGCTTGCCAATATTCCGTCGGCAAATACCTTACGGACAGAGAGCACGATTTTAACTTCTCCATTAAAGAGGCCTGTTGGGGGCAAATACCCATGTTGCCGCACCCGCAGCATACGATTGAAGAAGGCCGCCAGATGTGTTTGCCCGACTCTGTTTTTATCAAAACTGAATATGTAGGCAACTTTTTTCACTATATAAACTTAGAAAAGCCTTTTCGTATTTTTACTCACAATTCCGACATCCCCGTAGATGAAAGATTCTCTAAATTCCTAGAGGATTCTCGAGTTTTAAGCTGGCATGGTCAGAACATTGACATAAAACACGAGAAAGTCACGCCCATTCCTATTGGTTTAGCAAACCCTAAATGGCCTCACGGAAACCCCGAAGTATTTGAGAAAGTTCGCAACGACCTAGTAAATGGAAAAATTAAAAAAGATAAGCTCTTTTATGTTAATTTTGACATCTACTCCAATATCCCTGAAAGACAAAAATGCTTAAGAGAAGCGAATTTAGAGCTAGAACCAAAACTAGACTTCGAATCTTATCTGCGAGAAGTTGCCCGCTCCTATTTTGTAATCTCCCCTGATGGGAACGGCATAGACTGTCACAAGAACTGGGAGGCTTTATACTTAGATTCGGTTCCTGTTGTATCTAAAGGCATCAACGTTAACTACTTTAAAGATAAAGGGATACCCTTCTTGATTGTAGACGAATGGGCTGAATTAAAAAATATTAAATTTTGTCCAAAATTATACGAAAAAATATGGAGCAACTTTGACAGCGATTTGCTGCTTTTCGAAAATTACCTTCTCAATTTAAATACAGGAGAATTCTAATGATTAACGTTGACAAAATAATTGTACTTCACTACGAGCCTTTAGTGAACAGAAAAACCTTACTCAAGGCCTTTTTGAAGCAGTATAACATAGAAGCTACGTGGATCACAAAAGAACCTTCAAAAACTGATTTAAAAAGGTTTTACAAATACTCTTCAGACAACTGGAATAAAAAAACTAGACCAGAGGAAATTGGAGAATTTGGAACGCTTCCTCCTCGTAAACTTGGAAAAAGCGAACTTTCATTGCTATATAAACATTACATAGCCCTAAAGAGAATAGTTAGAGAAAAATATGAAACGACTTTACTGCTAGAGGACGACGTTCTGTTCACAGAAGATTTCGTAAATATTTTTAACTCTCATTTGAAAAATACTCCCGCTGATTGGGATTATATTTTTCCGGGCAGCGGCTGTCAACTTCGAGTACCTAAAGCACTTCTAGAGAAAGACAAGATAGCATACCTAAAAAGTCATCCTGCAACTAAATGTACGGACTCAATGATAATCAAATTAAATGCGGCCAAAAAAATGCTTTCTACATTTAACGAGTGGGATTTACCTGCTGATTGGGAATTTAATTACCAACTAAAAGAGCACGACATGAAAGTTTACTGGTGGGAACCTCCGGTCATAGCACAAGGTTCACAGACGGGAATTTATAAATCGGCAATTCAATAAGATGAAGATAGCTTTTTACTCTCCTCACTTATGCTTGCGTGGCACAACTGTAGCTATGTATGATTACGCGTACTATAATCAATCTCTTTTAAACAATGAATCTTTTATAATATACGATAAGGGGGACCACAGAAACGACACCACTGTTATTGATAAATTTAGTAATTCCTTTTCCTCTGTCTGCGCTCTCGATAAAGGTACATCTTTAGACTCGAAACTAAAAGACTTAGGATCAAGCGCCGTCTATTTTCTTAAAGCTGGCAAAAATGACGAACGTAATGCTTCAGCTTGCAAAAGCCTAATTCATTGCACTGGAATGGAAAATGACCCCCACGGAGATGTATATGCTTATGTATCCCAATGGCTAAGTGAAGCTTGCTCTGGCGGGGTTCATCCATACGTACCTCATATCGTGGACTTGCCTGACGAACACGATAACCTTAGAGGTGAGCTCGGAATCCCAGACGATGCCACTGTTTTCGGGCGCACCGGAGGAAGGGACACTTGGAGTTTGCCTTTTGCTAACGACGTAATCAAGCTTATGTTAGAAAAAAAAGAAAAATATTATTTTATTTTTCAAAATACCGAACGCTTTATCGAGCATGAAAGGGTCTTTTTTATAAAAAGCACGGCCAACATGAATTATAAAACTAAATTTATCAACTCCTGCGATGCGATGATCCACGCCCGCTATGAAGGTGAGAGCTTTGGGTTGGCTTGCGGAGAGTTTTCTCTCAGAAATAAGCCCGTGATTACGTGGTCGTCCTCTGCCGAAAAAAATCATATTAAAATATTGGGCGAAAAGGGCTTGTACTATACTACGCCTGAAGGCCTATTTAATCTCTTATCAAGTTTCAAAAAAAGACCTCACGAAGATTGGAACTGCTACAGAGATTTCTCTCCGGAAAAAGTAATGAAAAAATTTAAAGAAGTTTTTTTGAACTGACTTGTGCAACGAATTAAATCATTAGCCGAATTTGGTTTTGAGCCTCGTTATATAGTTGACGTTGGAGCTAATGTAGGAGGTTGGACCGACCAAATAATTCATTTCTTTCCTAATGCTTATTTTCTTATGGTGGAAGCGAACAGTAAACATGAACCGCATTTAAAAAATATTTGCGAAAAGCACGATACCGTTGATTATTCTATAAGCTTACTCTCTAACCTAGAAAAGGATTTGCCTTTTTACATGATTAAAAACGCCCACCCTTCTGACGCTGAAAGCGGCAACTCGCTACTTAGAGAAAGAACTCACCATTACGCAAACGACAAAAATGAAGTCAAAATAATAAAATCCACAACCCTAGACGCTCTAATTTCTAAAAAAGAAATCCCACGCGTTGATTTTCTTAAATTGGACGTGCAGGGCTCAGAAGTTATGGTGTTAGAGGGAGCTCTTAAAGTCCTCCAGAATGTCACCTTCTGCTTAATGGAGGTGCAGCTACAGCAATGGAACGATAAAGCCCCCTTATGCTCAGAAGTAATTTCCTTTATGAGCTCCAAGGGTTTTCAGCCTTATGATGTTATAGATCAAAACAGAGCCTCCAACTACACAATATCTATAGATTTTTTATTTAAAAAAGATGATGATAAGTATTTATGCCCCAACATTATATAATGAGCTTTGTTTATAACAATATAAAAATAAATGAGGAAAATTTAAAAGTGGGGGTATATTGTCCCGCTTTTCACTGCGACTCCCTATATTTAGAGTACCACAAAAAAGTTTTTAATCATTTTAATATTAAAGTTAATTACGTTCACGAAGTAAAGCTTCATGGAGAAATTTTAAATGAAATTTCTCGCAAGGAAGATGTAGATTACCTGTGTTTCGTTGATGTAGACTCCGTACCGTTAACCTCAAAGATTCTAGAAACCTTAATAAGTAGAATATATAATAAAAACGCTATAATAGGCATCGAGCAAACGAGTAATAATCACAGAAATGAGGCTGACAAAGAGATGGCTTTATTTCACGCCAATCAAAGAGGGGAAAAAATATCTAATCATATATCTCCTCGTGGTAATCATAATAATTTAACTAATGATGATCCATGTTATGCTGGCCCCGCGTTTTTTGTAATATCTAAAAAAATTTACGAAGTACTAGGAGAACCATCTTATTTGGAAACCTACAGAAGCGATTGCGGAGAAGAGCTTTCTTATGTGGCTAGGGATAAAAACGCAGAAGTAAAATATATTAAATTTTCTCATTGTGTGGAACCTAAATGGTTTCTAAAAGAAGGGGTTGAGTTCGGGATAGGAAGCACCTACGAAGATTTAGTGTACCATAATTTTCAAGCCAGAGCCGCAACTCATATTGATTTATTTATAGAAAAATGCAAAAATATATTAAATAAAAATGAGTAAATGTCTTGTAACCGGAGGTTGCGGCTTCATCGGCAGCAATCTTGTAGACGAGCTTATAGAGCTAGGTCATGATGTGCATGTTGTAGACGACTTATCAGCTACCTGTAATGCTAAATTTTATTTTAACGATTCAGCGTTTTATTCAGAAGTCGATGTTAGTAATAAAAAGGAAGTCGAACTCATCTTTTCTGAGTTTAAGCCGGATTACGTTTTTCACCTCGCGGCCTTTTCTAGAATTCAAGTCGCAATGGAAAACCCATTATCCACATGCGACATTAATTTTACTGCTACCGCTGGATTGCTCCAATTATGCGTGAAGTATAAAATAAAAAGGTTTCTACTTTCTTCTACTTCGTCCGTGTATGGATTGGGAAATCAAATTCCCCTACGAGAATCTATGAGTCCTGATTGCCTTAACATTTACTCGACAACTAAATACGGGGCCGAGCAATTATGTAAAATGTATTTTAAATTACACGCTCTCCCCACTATTGTTTTTAGATATTTTAACGTATACGGGCCGCGCGAACCCGTAAAAGGAGTATATGCTCCCGTAGTCGGACTCTTTCTTAAGCAATTTAAAGCAGGCAAAAAAATGACGATAGTTGGGGACGGCTCTCAAACGCGAGACTTTACTGACGTTAAAGACGTAGTAAACGCAAATATATTAGCGGCCACGAGCAATGAAGAAAAAATCTTTGGCGAAGTCCTAAACGTAGGGAGCGGTAAAAACTATTCCGTTCTAGACCTAGCGAAAAGGATAAACGGCCCTTACGAATTCGTTCCTACTCGCGAAGGAGAGTCTCACGATACCCTCGCAGACATTACTAAAATAATAAAATATTTAAAATGGTCTCCATCAGGCAACATTATGGAGTATATTGATTCTAATAAATGAAAAAGAAAATATTAATTACAGGTATTCTTGGGCAAGATGGAGCAAATATGGCCGAGCTCTTGCTAGAGCAAGATCAAAGTTTCGATATATACGGCATGATGCGCCGATCTTCAGTTCCTAATTTTAAAAATATTAAAAAAATAAAAAATCACCCCTTCTTTTCTCTTGTCTATGGCGACCTAACTGACGAAGTAAGCATTAATCAACTAGTCAAAGACATTCAGCCGGACTACTTTATCAACTTTGGAGCCAATAGCTTTGTAGGGTGTTCGTGGGATATGCCCATGCAAGTATTTGATGTAAACGCTATGGGTGTATTGCGTTGCTTAGAATCTATTAGAAAATTTAAACCCGACTGTAGATTCTATAGCGCAGGCAGCAGTGAAGAATTTGGAGATGTTGATTTTTCCCCTCAAACCCTACAGCACCCAATGAAGCCAAGAAGTCCTTATGGAGCTTCTAAGTGTGCCGCTCACCATATTGTTAAGGTTTACCGTGAGTCTTATGACCTTTACGCGGTTCACGGTATACTTTTTAATCATGAAGGCACTAAACGTGGAGAAGAATTTGTTACTCGAAAAATCTCTAAAGGCGTAGCTCGAATCCGTCATGAATTTCTAAATATTGGTTCTTGGAGAAGCAGAAGCCTTGATGACCAGCCCCCAATTATAACTCCTATCGAACTAGGCTTTTTAGACTCTAAAAGAGATTGGAGTGACAGTAAAGACTTTATGGCAGGAATTTGGCTCATGTTAAATCAAAACGAGCCGGAAGAATACTTATTAGCAAGCGGAGAAACTCACTCGATAAGAGAATTCGTAGAAAAAGCGTTTGAAGTAGCTAATTTAAGCGGAAAGTGGGAAGGCTCAGAAGAAAATGAGCAATTCGTACATGATTATAAAGGCCAAAAAATGCCCTTAGTTAAAATTAATCCTAAATACTATCGACCCGCCGAAGTAAACCTCCTCCTCGGAGACCCCAGTGAAGCGCGCGAAAAACTTGGATGGAAACAACAGATTTCCTTTGACAAATTAGTAGAAAAGATGGTATTATGGGACCTCAATGAAATCCAAAAAGAAGCCTAAATTTTCTTTAAATAAATTAATATATAACAATAAAGGGGGGAAGCCAAATATACGCAATCAAGGAGAGTTTCTGGTATGGAACTTTCTTCCTGCCGCAAAAGACTTGACTCAAAAAGAATGGATTCGAGAAAAGGGTATTGCCAAGAAGCTCCTTACTGAAGACTATAAAAATTTCAAATTTGATTTTTGGCTTCAGTTTTCCTTACCCTTCCCTATCCCAAGCCTAGCTTACTTTCGCAAACCCTCAGTGAAAGGAGACATTAAGGATAAATATTATAAATTTATTGTACTTAAGAAAATTGATTTTGCTCCTCAACAAGAATATTCTTACGATATCCCCAAAGACGCTAGCCTTTCTAAATATAAAGCTCCTAACGCGAGTAAATTAAATAAATTTTTTAAAGATGAGAAAAAAGAAAAATAACATAGAATCAGTTTCTCCCGTTGAGCAAATTAACGCTTACCTTGAGAATAATAAGGGAGATCATTACAACTTTGAAGAAGAACGTGATTATACCGTATCGAGCGGAAGCTTGCTACTTGATATCGAAATGGGAGGGGGCATAGGCCCCGGAATCATCAGGGCGTCAGGAATCACAGAGGGAGGTAAAACTTCATGCGCTTTAGCTTTTGGTAAAAATTTCCAAAAAGAAGAAAACAGCATGGTCGTGTACATAAAATCTGAGGGTCGCCTTACTGACGATATGATTCTCCGAGCAGGACTTAGCGTAGATAAAGACAAATGGTTTGTTTATAAAAGCAATGTTTATGAATCGGTGATAACCTTATTAAGAGAACTTGTCCATAACAACGATACTAAAAGAAAGTATATGTTTATTATAGATTCAATGGATTCCTTAGTTCCCAAAGCCGATTTAGAAAAATCCCCAGAAGAAGCTAATAAAGTGGCCGGAGGAGCACTCTTAAGTTCAGATTTTTTAAGAAAAATGGCTCTATCCATGACTACTAAGGGCCATATATGCTATTTAGTCTCTCAGGTGCGGTCAAAAGTTTCTATCAACCCCTATGAAAGAACTGATGCTCGCGTCACAAATGCCTCAGGAGGCAATGCACTGCTTCACTATAGTGATTGGATTTTAGAATTCCAAGAAAGATATAAAGCCGACATTATCTTTGATAAAGACGGGAAAACGCCTATCGGTCACTGGTGTAAGGTGATTTTCAAAAAAACTCCTAATGAGAAAACCGGAATAGTAGTAAAATACCCCATTAGATACGGACGTAAAGAAGGTAAAAGTATTTGGGTAGAAGCGGAGGTAGCAGATATGATGTTGCAGTGGGATATGGCCAAGAAAAGCGGTGCGTGGGTCTCCATTTCTGACGATCTTATAGAAGAAGTTAAAAAAGAGACCGGAGAAGAAATGAAAAATCAACACCAAGGCTTCGATAACTTAAGAAAATATTTTGAAGAAAATGATAAAATAGGAAAATATATTTTCTCTAAATTCAGAAATGTATTAAAAAAGTCATGAGGCTTTATAACGTATACGGCAAACTGCAAAAAAAAAATGTTAGCCCCTATTTAATAAAGTGGGACAATGAATCTCGCTCTAAAATACAGCGCACAGTTAAGCAGTTTCTTAAGCCATTCTGGAAAGCTCAAATGGTTTATGAAGAGTTCCCTGTATACGGCACTAAGTTAAAAGTAGACATACTTAACGCAACTAAAAAAATAGCTATAGAAGTAAATGGAGTACAACATAATTCTTTTAATAAATTTTTTCATTCTAACTCTAGGACAAATTATTTAAAATCTATAAAAAGAGATATGCAAAAAAGCGAATGGCTAGAAAAAAACAATTTTACATTAATTGAAATAGAACAGAATGAAGTAAAAGAGCTTTCTAAAAAATTTTTTAAAAATAAATTTAATATTATATTATGATTGATTGTATTTACATTATCGCACTAGAAAAGAACATTTCAGAAAAAAGAGCGGAAATTATAGAAAGGGTAAATGAATTAAATCTCAACGCTCAACAATTAGTCCTATTTAAGGCTATAAACGGGTTTAGTCCAGTAGTCGATTTCGAATGGAGCCTTTTCCCGTGGAAGCTAAAAGACTCGGATAATAAATGGTGGAACCGCGACATGAAACCCGGTGAGATCGGATGCGCTCTCTCTCATTTATGCGTGTGGAGACATGCTCATTCACAAGGGTATAAAAAGATTTTAGTCTTAGAAGAGGATTTTAAATCAAAAACGCCCTTCGACTTAAGTTTAATAAAAGAATTAGATAAGCTTGATTGGCACTTATGCTATCTTGGACGCAATAAGATAAGAGAAGACCAAAAAGAGGTGTCAGAAAACTTAGTGATCCCTGATTACTCTTACAATCTTCACTCTTACCTACTCTCCAGAGATGGTATATCTAATTTGCTACAACACCAGTTCGAAAACAAAATAATGCCTGCTGATGAATTTGTCCCCGCCACCTACTGCAAACATCCCCGCAGCGACTTAGGCTTCGTGTGGAACGATACCAAAGCTTTCGCCTTTAAAGAAGAATATATAGGCCAAACAAGTAGTAACGAAATTAGCTCCACAGAAAATCTTGAAAAAATAATTGACCCGCCTCCCCTCCTTAAGAACACTACTGATTGGGAGAAGTGGAAGAATGCTTACCTTACACCTGCGATGCTCGCTAGAGAGTTTGACCTACTGACGACTGAACCCGTGAACGGCGTAGCTCACTTCTCTATTTTTAATAAAAATTTTTGCGAAGAACTTATCGAAGAAGCTGAAAAGTACGGAAAATGGACAGAAGGACGTCATGACTATTATCCTACCCACGATATGCTCCTCTCATCTTTTGGCTTAGACGACGTTTTCAAAAAGGTTCTAAAAGAATTCGTTCTACCTATAGCTTCACACCACTACCACTTAGACGGAGATAAATGGCTTAATCTAAGATCAGAAAATTTTGTAATTAAATACTCGCTAGAAAAGCAAGGATTTTTATCTTTACATCATGATCAAAGTGTGTTAAGCTCCGTCCTTACACTGAATGAAGACTTCGAAGGTGGTGGTACTTTCTTCTTCCCTCAACAAAAAACTCTCATAGGGAAAACAGGAGAAATGACCATACACCCCGGAATGGTCTCTCATCGTCACGGAGCTAAACCCGTGACAAAAGGAGTAAGATACGTCTTAGTCTCGTTTTTGTCTTTACCGTAACATGAGCAAGTTATACCGCAGCGAACTAGAAAGAGAAACTCTTTACTCTTTACTTACGCATCCTCAAATATATGTAGAAAATCAATCTTGGATTACTCGAGACAGCTTTCACCACCCTACTCACAAACAAATATTTGATGTTTTTAGGCTTCAAGTATTACACGGAGGCTCCACAGACCCCGTAGTGATAGGAGAAAAATGTATTGAGGCAGGAGTTTTTGATAAAGACGGAGTAGACATTAAGGATTATATAAACAATATAGATTTATTCAAAATTTCCTCAGACGGAGCAAAAGAGTTAGTTAAAGACTTATCCTTCAATCATGTCTTACGTAAAGCTGAAGGCAAAATTGACCGCTTGAAGACTAAAATCTATTCTTCAGCGTCAGGAGAAGATAAAGCTCAAACCATTCAAGAGCTACAACAAATTAGCAATGAAATAATCTTACCCAGCGACGAAGAATCGAGACCAAAGAAAATTTACTCAGGATACAAACAAGTTTTACTTGACCGCAGAGACAGCCCCATCGAAATGATGGGCTATTCAAGCCCCTTTGACTCCTTCAACTCCTCTTACGGAGGGTTCGAACCTAAAATGACCTACGTTTTCGTTGGCCGTGGCGGTATCGGTAAAAGCACTATTTTACATTATTTCTCCAGCCATCTCTGCAAAGCCCACAACCTCCCCACTTTAATTCTAGATACGGAAATGCCCGAAGATTTTGTTAGGGATCGGTTCTTCGCGATGAGCACGAAAATCCCTAATTACGCTATACGCACCGGAAAGGTGAAGTTTAATCCCGAACTCTCTCTTAAGTTCGAGGACGAAGTTAATCGCCTTGACGAAAACATGCCTCTATACATCAAGCATATTCCTGACCAAAACATAGATGAAATAAGGCAAATTATTTTTGAGTGGTACTATAATGAAGTAGGAGAAGGAAATCCTTGCGTACTTGCTTTTGATTATTTAAAATGCAGCTCAAAGATGCTTAAAAATAACTGGAGCGAGCATCAAGCTTTAGGAGAGCTAATAGATAGCCTACATAAAATTTCCGGTAAGATAAATGCGGTTTTACTAACGGCTGTTCAAGCGAATCGCAAAGGCGACTCCTTCAATAGATCGTCAGATGGCGTTACAGACGACAGCACTATCATCGCGGACTCGGACCGCATTCAACGATACGCTGAATTTGTAGCCGAGATAAGACTTAAAACTCCTGATGAAATTGTATTAGACGAGGGCATTACCAATGAAGAGGCGGAAGAGGTTTTCCAAAATATAAATCGAATGGGGTTCAACGACTTACGTTTTGGAACTCATAAAATGATCGTATTCAAGGGGCGTAGCCAAGGAGAAAATGCTCCCGGAGGACTTGATCTTGTCTCTCGCTTAATGCCTAATGGAGCCTACCGCCTAGATAGGAACTATTTTAACCTTCATTTTAATAATTTCGAAATTAGAGAGAAGGGCACTCTAAGAGAAATCACTGCTCATGCTGAAAACAGACTTACGCTTGACGACATAAACCCTAATGATGACGGAGAGCTTATATAAAATGGATGTCAAAAGCATATTAGGCGACTTAGGACTTAAAGGCTTAAAAGACTATAGCCGTGATTATCGTTATGGAGAGAAACTCCACCTAACTATAGATAAAAAAACCGGCAATTGGTACAACTACAAAACTAACGCGGGCGGTCCTTTAGCTTACTTGGTAAAAGAGATTTTAAACACTAACATCGCAGACTCGAAAAAATGGTTAAAAGACAGGCATAACTTTACTCAATCAATATCTAAAAAAACTGAAATCTACGATACTCTCGATTGCCCCGAATTCTTTGAGGAATCCTTGCTCGCAAAATTAATCCCCAATCATTCTTATTGGCGAAAGAGAGGCGTCTCCGATTCAACTTTATCTTTTTTTGAAGGGGGTGTAGTTTCATCTGGTAAAATGGCTAATAGATATGTTTTTCCGATTTTTAACTCTCAAAATCGCATAGTAGGGTTTACAGGAAGAAGCGTTAATAATCACCGAATAAAATGGTTTCATCGCGGTAACACCTCTAGATGGGTATATCCTGCGTTTTTTAATTTAAAATATTTAAAAAATACTCAAGAAGTAATTTTTGTAGAAGGCGTAGGGGATATGTTGAAATTATGGGATTGCGGAATTAAGAATACCTTAGTAAGTTTTGGGTTAAATATTAACAATTCAATTCTAAATTTTCTATTTAAGATAAGGCCTAAAAAAATTTACATTTCTTTCGATAATGACGAATCTAACGCGGGAGAAAAAGCTGCAGAAAGAGTAAGAAGCAAGCTGTTAAAGCACTTTGACGAGCATAAAATTAAGATAGCCCTCGCTTCAAAAAAAGACTTTGGAGAAATGAGCGAAGACGAAATTAAACTATGGCACAAACAACTAAAAAGTAACTAAAATGGAAACTTGTTTAATAAACCCCCAAACGCTAGGAGAAGAAAGATCGTTCTGCATGTTTTATGGTGGAACTGAAGTTTTTTCCGATAAAGAACTAGAAAAAATAAAAAAAACAGGCGACGGCCTAAGCACTGAAGTAGCAAAGACTTTTGGCAACGGAGAAGATGACGTAAGCCGTCGGGGAGTTGTCGGCTGGCTCCCTCGTTACGAAGAAGAAAACAAGTGGATTTATTCTGCTCTGTTAGATTTGGTGGAACAAGCCAATAAAGAGCTTTGGAAATTTGACTTAATAGGGTTTTGGGAAGATTGCCAATACGCAACTTACACAAGCTCTCCCGAATCAGAAGATGAAGGAGATTTTTATGATTGGCACTTGGACCTCGATGGCTCCTACGGTGTACAACGCAAAATTACTATAGTAATTCAATTAAGTGACCCCGAAGATTACGAAGGAGGAGAGTTAGAGCTTAAAACTAGCTGTAACTCTTTTTTCGCCGACAAAAAAAAGGGTACAGTTTTACTGTTCCCCTCCTTCTGCCTTCATAAAGTACATCCAGTGACCAAAGGGAAAAGAAACTCTTTAGTTTTATGGGTGTCTGGTATGCCTTTTAAATAAAAATGCCTGAACAACAAATTTTATCCGCTTCCAAGATAAAGACTTTCGAATCCTGCTCTTGGAAGTATTGGTGCAATTACCACCTTAAGCTTCCTCAAGAAAATAATGATGGAGCAAGAAGGGGAACGGTATGCCATTTAATTTTCGAACTTTTAGTTGATTCGCGTCACAAAAAGCACTTCGACCTCATACTTTTATCGAAGAGCTTAAGCTCATCCGAGCCCGTCTCTCGCTTAGTCAGAAAAGCACTTAAAAGAGAAGGGGGGTATTCCGAGGAAAATTACCTCCTTTGCGAAGAGATGATTGTAGTCGGATTAGGTAATGACTTTTATGGTAAAAAGGGCGTCGTAACCTCTCCTGAAAAAGAATTTCTCCTTGAAAGCGAAAAGCCTAAATATAAAATTCGAGGCTTTATAGACAAACCTATAGAATACGAGAAAAAACTTAAAATTGTCGATTACAAATCGAGCAAAAACAAGTTCAACAATAAAGAGCTTAAATCTAATGTGCAAGCGATGGCTTACACGTTGGCGTCTAAAAAACTATGGCCCAAGCTTAAAAATGTTATTGTAGAGTTTTTGTTTTTGAGATTTCCTAAAAGCCCAAGTCAACAGATACGCTTTACTAAAGAACAGCTTTCCGGTTTCGAATATTACTTAGAGCATATTTATAAAATTATTAATAATTTTACAGAATCGAATGCAAAAAGCAACTTCGCTTCAAGTCATCCTATGCCCAAGCGGGACGAAGGCTTCTGTGGGCCTCTAAACTGCGGCTTCGCCAAGCATAAAGGACAACTTAAGAAAAACGGTGAGCTTATGTGGCATTGTCCTTTTAAATTTGATTTTAATTATTATTCTCTAGTAGATAAAGACGGTAAACTTTTAAAGAATTCATTTAATAAAGAAAGTTTGGACGACACAAAAGGGGAAATTCAACTCAAAGCCTACAAAGGGTGTCCCGCTCACACTTACGATGATGATTTTGATTTTTTACATGACTAGTAATTTCAAATTGACTTAAACTTATAAAAGTGTTTTAATAAGGTCTCGTGGAAAAAGTTTTACCATTTTTTAAATCTCATTACAGTATTGGTAGGTCCATTTTAACGTTAGAAAAACCTGACGAAAGCATTGAAGGTGGCCCCGATTCCATTATCAAGCTTTGTAAAGATCACGACCTAGAAGAATTTTATTTAATTGAAGACAGCATGAGCGGCTTCCTTCAAGCCTACGTTAACTCCACGGAAAACAAAATAAAATTAAACTTTGGACTAAGACTTAATGTCTGTCAAGATTTAACCAAGAAAGAGGAGTCGGCTCTAAAAGAGACGTGTAAATTTATTGTCCTCGCTAAGAATAAATCCGGCTATGAAAGACTAGTCAAAATTTACTCTAAAGCATCTTTGGAAGGGTTTTACTATTACCCTAGAGCAGATTATGAAATGTTAAAAGAAATGTGGAGCGATAAGGACTTGATACTTTGCGTTCCATTTTATGATTCATTTTTACATAGAAATACCTTAATGGGGTATAATTGTATTCCTGATCTTTCTTTTACAAGTCCCGTATTTTGTCTCGAGAATAACTCTTTGCCCTTTGATAATTTAATTTTAAGTCGAGTAAATAAATACTGCAAAGACGAATTTGAAAAAATAAAAACTCAAAGCATCTACTACACAAACAAAAAAGACTTTAAAGCTTATTTAACATTTAGATGTATTGACAAAAGAACCTCCTTAGACAAGCCTAACTTTGATCACATGTGCAGCGATGAATTTTGTTTTGAAAAATGGAACCAACTAAAGAAAAATTAAAAAAGATAGCTACAGAGCGAGAGAAGGTTCACGAAAGCCATGCGTCAAGCCGTCCTTTAAGTAAAAATTACGAGTACATTGGTCTTGTGGGAGAATCTGAATTCGCTAATCAGTTTAGCTATGAAATTGATGAAAAATTGCGCCCATCCGGTGACGGAGGAAAAGATTTTAATTCTCCTCTTGGACTAATAGACGTCAAGACCGCGAGAAAAGCTTTTAATCTCATAGTCGAGAAGGGGAAAGTGGACTCAGACATTTACGTGCTTGCTCAGTACCACGACGAGACAGAAAGCGCCACTCTATTGGGCTGGGCTTCTAAAAAAGAAATTTTAAATGCTCCCGCTAAAGACTTTGGGTATAAGATAATTAACCACTATATAGACAAATATGATTTACGACCTATAACGTCCCTAAAAGAAAAGCTCGGCATCGAAATAGACCCCTTTGATTTTTAAATAATGGACGAACATCTACTTAGATTTGATAAAGAAAAAGAGTTAGTTTTCATTGACTGCGAAACTTTTAACCTCTGCTTACACTCATGCCATAATCTACCTTGGCAAATCGCCATGATTAAGGTCAAAGGGGGCCGTATAATCGATTCTAAGGACTTTTACATTAAATGGGACACTCACCTTAAGATTAGCAAAGAAGCCGCTGTAATCACGAAATTCAGCCAATCTAAGCTAGATAAGGCTGGCATCCCACCCGAAGAAGCGTTTCCGACAATGGAAGATTGGCTTGATAACGCTGATCATATATTAGGCCATAATTTACTAGGCTTTGACATTTATTTAATTAAATCTTTTTATGACTACATGGGGAAAGACTACTCTCCTTTAGTAAATAAAGTAATAGACACTTTAAGCTTAGGAAGAGGGGTAGCTCACGAAGTAAAATACAACCCTAAAGACGACTTCATGGAATATCAATACCGGATGATTCACAAACTAAAGAGGGGAGTGCGTACCTCCCTCAAGGCTTTAGGGGAATCTTACGATATAGAACACGACTACGACAAGCTTCATAACGCCCTAGTTGATTTAGAGCTTAACGTCAAGGTCTGGGATAAATTAAAATGGAAATTTGAAATATGATTGAAGCAGTCTCTAGCGATAAAAGAAACCTGACTTTCTTGAATGACGAAAACGTAGAAAAAGCTAAACTCTGGCACAAGAGAGAAGATTTAATTACGGTGGGAGTCGTAACTTATAGTCAAAACTTTTTGTTAAAAACTTTGATTAACTGCTTTAAAGCTCAAACCAGTGAGAACTGGAAAATGATAATTTTACACGACGGCCCCGTGAATGACGACTTATATTCGAGTTTAACTAATAATCAATACCTATCGGATGAGAGAATATTATTTATTACTACCGACTTTCGTCACGACGACTACGGTCACAGTCTCAGGAATATAATTATAGAAAAATATTTAAATTCAGAGTGGTTATTATTAACTAACGGAGACAACTATTACACTCCAAATTTCATAGAAAATATGGAAAACGAAATAGATAGAGACAAGGATATTTCAATGGTAGCGTTTCCGTGCATTTTGCAAAAGCCCCACGAATCCAACCCCACACTCCGAATAAACTTCTCTAGTCACCCCGGACTCAGAGTAGGCTCTATAGACATTGGTCAATTCATAGTTAGAAAAGGATTTGCAAAAGAGTTTAAATTAAACCCCACCGCTATTGCAGATGGAGAATTCTGCGTGCAATGCGCGAATTTAATTAAAGAGAAAGGTAAAAAAATTTACCGCACCTACTCTATAGATTTTGTACATAATAATTGATGAGCGCTTTAAGTAAAATAAAAAAAATAAACCTTCCCTTACATGGAGTAAGGCTTCCTTCGTTTAAGATAGCTAACGAGCACAAGAGAAAACTCAAATTAAGCGAAAGTCTTAATAATGAAGAGTTCGTAGAAAAGGTATGCTTAAAAGCTTTAAAAAATAAAAAAATAAATAGCAAAAAATACCAAGACCGTTTTAAGTATGAATTTTCTACTCTTAAAGAGTTGGGGTTTATTGATTATATATTGTTGGTATGGGATGTAATTAATTACTGCAATCAAGAATCAATTCCCACAGGTCTAGGAAGGGGAAGTGCGGCTGGGAGCCTTATCTTATATTTAATGGGCGTCACCAAAATAGACCCAGTAAAAAACGAACTATTTTTTGAAAGATTTGTATCTAAGATTAGAGCTAAGAAAAAAGTAGTAAATGAAATCACCTATCTTGATGGAGCTCTAATGTGCGACGTAGACTTGGATATATGTTACTACAATCGTCAAAAAGTTTTACAATATCTTGCGGAAAAATTTTCGGGTAAAACAAGTAAAATCCTAACCTTCAATACTTTAAGCACTAAGCTCTTAATAAAAGAGTGCGGTAAAATCGCCGCCGCTAAGTCCGAGACGGAAATGAACACAGTTTCTGCAATGGTCCCCAAGATTTTTGGCCAAGTAAAAGATTTAGAAGAGTCTTATAACGAAGTCGAAGATTTTAAAAATTGGTGCGATGAAAATAAAGAGGTATATGAGATAGCTTTAAAACTACGAGGTTTGGTTAAGAATAAAGGGGTTCACCCTTCTGCCGTCGCCATCTCTTATGACCCATTAGAAAAGACTTGCCCCTTAGAGCTTACCTCTGACAAAAAAAGCTCCGTAGCTTCATTCGACATGAATTGGGTTTCTATCTCAAATGTAAAATTAGATATCCTTGGATTACGAGCAGTTTCTGTGGTCGATGACGTATGCAAGCAAGTAGATATTAACGCTATCGATATAGACCTTGAGCATAAAAGTATCTACCAAAATTTATACGACTTACGCGCTCCACACGGTCTGTTTCAAATCGAAGCTGAAACTAACTTTAAGGTCTGCCGCAAAGTAAAACCTAAAAATCTTGATGAACTCAGCGCGGTGTTAGCTCTTGCTCGTCCCGGCGCGTTAGCATTCGTAGATCAATATGCTAGCTATGCTAATAATGATACATACGAAGCAATTCATCCCTTCTTTGACGATATTCTATCGACCACGGGAGGAGTAGCTCTGTACCAAGAGCAATTAATGAAGATGGCTCATAAAATTGGCTTCACGCTAGATGAGGCGGAAATTTTACGACGCATTGTGGGGAAGAAGAAAGTTTCGGAAGTAAGAAAATGGAAAAAGAAAATTAAAGACAAAATAAGCGAAAACGCGCTTCCTGAAGACGTCGGAGATGTACTTTGGAAAATCTTAGAAGATTCCGCCAACTATTCTTTTAATAAATCTCATTCCATCTCCTATGCTGCGCTCGCCGCCACAACCGTTTATTTAAAGTTCAATCACCCTCAACAATTCTTCTTAAGCTTACTTAAGATGACTCGTCATGAACCTGACTCCATTAGTGAAATTTCAAAAATCCATAAGGAAATGGACATTTTCGGAATTAAACTTCTCCCCCCTCATTTGACCAAATCTAAAATGGATTTTAGCGCTGAAGGGAAAGATATTAGATTCGGTTTACTTTCTATTAAAGGGATATCAGATAAGTCTATTGAAAAGCTCGCCTCCTTTAAACAAGAGTATGAATCAAAATTTGAAATTTTTGAAGCCGCCAAACAAGCTGGCCTCAACATCGGCTCCTTGTGCGCGTTAATTCAAGCGGGAGCATTGGAGGGAGATTTCGAACAAAGTAGAACTAAAATCGTATACGAATCTCAACTTTGGAATATACTTACTTCTAAAGAGAAAAATCTCTGCCAAAGATTAGGGAAAAAATATAATTATAATTTAGTAGATATAGTTAAATACTTAAAAGATAATTTAAACGAAAAAGGAAAACCTTTCATTAAGGAAAGCAGGGTAGAAACTATAAGAAAAAAATCCGCCCCATACGCTAAAATTTTTCATATTAATAAAGTTTCAGAATCATTTGCTAATTGGTATTACGAAAAATTCCTACTCGGGTATACTTACAACAAATCTTTAAAAAATATTTTCGACAAAGATCATCCGGGCCTTATCTCAATCAGAACCGCTTGCGAAATAGCCTTACGAAATAAAGTCAAATTTATTGGGTCCCTTGAAGAAGACCCCCACAGCGGCGTCTCGCGCTCCGCGAAAAAGAGTCGCTATATGCGGATGCAAGTAAGCGACGACTCAGGCTCGATAAAAGTTATGATCTTCAACGAGAAAATGGACTCTTTCAAAAGTAGATACCGAGCTAAAGAAAATGACATAATTCTCGTTCATGGCACTAAATTCGAAGACGTAATTTTCGCAGACGAAATTATCGTCAAAAGCGAAAAGGTTTTTACGAAATTATCAGACATTAAAAACGCTGAAGACGCCGAAGATATCCTTGACATATAATTATAAAAAAAATACTATAGAACTATGCTAAGTTTCTTTAAAGCAAACCCCAGTAATTCAGGAACAGCTTGCTCTTTCTGGTTAAACAGTAAAGATGGCTCTTTCTGGTGTAGTCTATTAAAACAAGCTTCTTGGGATGACAACAAAAAAAGAGGCTCGTTTGCCGCGAATAGAGATACGGCCAAGCACGCTCGCGTGAAATTTAATGTAACTGAAGTTTGCGGATTTATTGAAGTCATAGAAAACGAGCTACAGCTAAAAGATGCCGGAGTTAGCGGGTATCATTCCAGCCAGAAGCAGGTTGTAAAATTCAGCTTTGCTCCTATAACTTCTAAAGATGGGAGAAGAGGGTTCGCTCTCTCGGTAACGAAAGAAGAAAAAGAAGACTCTACCAATCAAGTTCAATTTAAAATTGGCTTCAGCAGAGCGGAAGCTCGCTCTCTCTCCATTTATTTTGACGAAATGGTAAGAAAAAGTTTTAAATCATTTGGGGAAAATACGGAAGAAGAATCTACTCCTGAGTCTAAACCTAAGCCATCTCCCCAAAAAACAGAGAGTGAAGAAGCGGAGAATTTTGATTTTTAATGGCTCGTAAAAAAGTATTAATTCAAAGCGACTTTTCGTTACTTAAAACTGGTTTCGCAAAAAACGCCAAGATAATTCTTACTCATCTGTATAACACGGATAAGTATGATATTGTCCATTACTGCTGTGGTCTTTCTGAAAAGCACCCTGAACTCTCCAGAACCCCGTGGAAATCTCTTGGTTGCCTCCCTGATTCGCGCGAAAAGCTTCAAGAAATCGAGAAAGACCCGACCATCAATAAGATAGCCGCTTATGGAGCTTATTATCTTGACAACGTAATTGAGCGAGAAAAGCCGGACGTTTACATAGCTATTCAAGATATATGGGGTGTAGATTTCGCGACTAAAAGAAAATGGTTCAATAAAATAACTTCCGCTATTTGGACTACTCTGGATTCTCTACCCATTTTGCCTACCGCCGTAGAAACAGCTAAAAAAGTTACAAATTATTGGGTCTGGAGTAATTTCGCTACAAAAGAGCTTAACAAAATGGGCTATGACAATGTCCAAACTTTACATGGGGCCTTAGAGGATAAAGACTTTTTCTCTCTACCTATACAAGAAAAGCTCTCCCTTAGAAAGGGGCTTGGCATCTCCGAAAAAGAATTTATAATAGGATTTGTTTTTAGAAACCAGCTCCGCAAATCTGTCCCAAATTTACTTCAAGGATTTAAAAAATTTAAAAAAATAAACCCCGAAAGCCACGCCAAACTTCTTCTGCATACTCACATGGAAGAAGGGTGGCCTATATTAACTCTCGCCAAAGAGCAAGGGATAAGCACGGACGATATTCTCGTTACTCATATTTGCTCTAAATGTAGAAATTTTTCAGTTAAGCCCTACGAAGGCCCTAACAAAAAGTGCGGCTTTTGCGACAGCGAAAACTCTTTAAACTCTGCATCAGTCTCCTTAGGCGTAGATGAAGATCAGCTAAACAAAATATATAATTTAATGGACGTTTATTGCCACCCATTCACTTCTGGCGGTCAAGAAATTCCGATTCAAGAAGCTAAACTTACGGAGCTGGTTACCTTGGTTACTAATTATAGCTGTGGCGCTGAAATGTGCGAAAAAGAAGCTCACTCCCTCCCCCTAGAATGGTCTGAATACAGAGAGTTCGGAAGCAACTTTATTAAAGCCTCAACTCACCCAGAGTCTATCGCAAGACAAATTGAAGAAGCTTACAAGATGGGCTCAAGCGAACGTAAAAAAATGGGGAAAAAAGCTAGACAATGGGTTATAGATAATTTTTCAATAAATACAATAGGAAAAAAACTAGAAGAATTTATAGATTCGTCCCCCAAAATAAAAGAGAAAGATTTTCCGGTTACAGAGAAGTGCGACCCTAACATTGAGGTTCCCTTCAGGGAAGATCAAGCTGATTGGATTAAATTATTATATGAACGCATTCTCAAGACTGAAGTTAAAAGTGATGACGAAGGTTTAAAATATTGGCTAACAGAACTTAAGAAAGGAGTTTCCCCCGCAATTATAGAAAAATATTTCAGAAACGTTGCTCTTAAAGATAACGTCAAGAAGAAGGATAATAAATTTGAAAATATAGTAGACAAAAAAGATAAAAATAAAAGAATTTTATTTGTGATTCCTAACGATCCTATAGATATTTTTTCTTGCACTTCCCTATTTAAGTCAATCAAGAAAAGCTATAAAAATTTCAACTTATACGTAGCTACGCGAAAAGAGTTTTCTCCCATAATCGAAGGCAATGAATTTGTACATAAAGTTATCGACTATGACGAATATTACAATAACGTAAAAGAAATAGAGGAAAATAAATACTTTAACGTCGTATATACGCCTCAATTAAATAATTTGAATTTTCACCATTTTAACCGTGACGTAACTAACTATTGTGTATCGTGAATTTTTTAGAAAATTATGCTTTATCTTGTAATCTGAAAGTAGATAAGCCTACTATCTGGAGCGCCTACTATCCAGTTCTTTATGATAATTACATTGTCGTTGACACGTCCTCGGTTGACCCTCTATTCGTGTACGAACATTGGCAAAAAATTATAAATTTAATACAGCCCTCTTTAAGCAAAAAAGGTATTTACATACTTCAAGTAGGACCACCAGATAGCCCTAAACTAGAGAACGTTCATCGCACGAACGGAACTGCGACTTATAATCAAATTTCTTATATTTTAGATAAATCAAAGCTTTTAATCTCGGGAAACTCTTTTTCTCTGCATGTAGCGGCCTCCGCAGCCTTAAAGTCTATATCGTTAGTTAGAAATTTTGAAGCTGTCCCCTTTTCTCCTTACTGGGAAGAAGGATGTGGATCGTTTATCGGGCATGAGGACAAGTCCTTTAATGGAAGACCAATTAATCAAATTAAACCGGAGGATGTAGCTAAATCAATTTGCGAATTTTTTGGTTGCGACTTCGACTTTCCTTTCGAAACTATATATATAGGAGAAAAAAATAAAGACGGCATGGAATTCTTGGAAACAATCCCTAATCAAGCGGTAAATCTGACTTCAATGGGGGTTTCTTCTATAATTTTTCGCATGGACTTAGTTTACGACGAAGCTTACCTACATCAGCAACTTCAACAAGGGGAATGTACTATCGTCACTAACAAAAGAATTAATTTTAGACTTTTGAAAAAATTTAAAAATAAAATAAATGAAGTCGTGTATGTAGTCCAGCAATCAAATGACGACGAAAAATTTTGCTCCTTTTGTCGAAATCTCGGTATTACAGTTATACTAGTATCAAGACTCTCTAAAAAGGAAATCAATCATAAGAAAATGATTTACATGGAGATAGGAAATATTCTCCCGCAGCCTTCTCATATAAAAACCAGAAAAAAAATATCTAATATTAGTGATTTAAAAAAATGCGTTTATTTATCCAATAAATATACCCTTAGTAAGGGGAAAATATATATAAGCGAAGCTGCATGGCTAAATAGCGCACCCGCTGAATCTAAAAAAGACGCTCAAGAAATTTATATGAAAGATAAAGAATTTTGGAAAAATTTAGATACCTACTGGATACTTGAAAAAACCTCTTGACTTAAAAAAATAAATACCTTAGAGTTATCTACATGAGGAAGAAAAAAGTAGAATTACCCGAGGCTGGCGTTACCCGAAATTCTGGGGGGCTTATCAATGACGGATCGGTACAATACCACTTTACTGAAGACGGCTTAATAGATTGGCGTAAGATGGTAAAAGACTGCTATCTCTACCCTAATCCTAGCAAAAACATTTCTGAAACTGACATTTCTAAATTAGATGATCGCGATCTTTGCATCTTATTAGGAGGGCTAAAAGAGCTCGCTCAAATCCGTGGTTACACTAGTGTTGATTATGATGTAGTGTCGCCTTCTCCCGACTACGTAATTGCTACGTGCAAAATAACTTGGACTCCAAACTTTGAAACCGAAAATAAAGAGGTAACTTTTTCAGCTATAGGGGAATCCTCCCTTAATAATACCGCTGGAATAGGCGGAATCTACTATCTTGCGTCTACCGCTGAAAACAGAGCGTTTGCTCGATGCATACGAAGCTTTCTACGAATTAACGTCGTATCACGAGAAGAACTCGCGAAGGGGTTCTTAAAACCTAAATCAAACGAATCCTCTTTAGATAATTCGTCATCCGGAGTCGCTTCTCCCGCCAACCTTCTCGAAGAAACTATGAAGAAGAAAGGAGTCCCCTTCTCTCAAATTAAAATTAAACTTGTAGAGGAAAAAATTGAAGGAGCAGAAGAGATGAGTTCTGTTAACGATATTCCCAAAGATAAAATCTTCGAGCTAATCGACAGAATTAAAAAAGCTAAAGTTAAAGCCGCTTAAAGCGCTTTAGCTCAACTCTCAACTCCCAATAGCATCATGAATCAAAAAATTTTACACAATAAGCTTGCGTACTTAAAAAAGTTAAACCTTTTCAAAAACCTTAAGTCTTTCGAAAGTTTTGAATCGCTTGAACAAGCTATAGCTAACTTAAATGAAAATGATTTAGAACCTCAATCTAAAAAACGCCTTAAATCTATTTGCGTAAAAAAAGGCGAAGAAGCTTATAGGAAAGCTCTCCAAGGAGCTTTGAATAATCTTACGGGGGCCGTAGGTGAAGTTATAGCCGCTGGTTATCTTAATCTAAACGGAGATAAGGATATCTACCCCAGCGAAAGAATTTCCAATAAGATTAAACGTAAGTATAAAATGGCCACTGGCAAACGAGACGCTGGCGTGGACATTTGCTCCGTAGACGCTCAATCAAAAAAACATAAAGCAGTTCAAGTTAAGTGGTTTAGTCACGGCGAAGATGAAATTGTACCAATCTCTAAGCTCTCTACAGCTTTTAGTGACTCAGAAAACTTTGATCAGCGGACCATAATCACAAACGCTAAAGATATTTCAAAATCTCTCAAAAACAAGAATAGACTAACTATTGTAAATAGGATAAGGCTTAAAAACTATTTCAATAAAGCTAATTTAAAAAAACTCTACAAGTTAATTAAACGCTCTAAGAATCCTACTCCACCCAAATTTGAACCTTTACCTCATCAAGCTAAAGCTATTGATGACTGCCTAAAGGGTTTTAAAGACAATTCCGTGGGTCAACTTATAATGGCTTGCGGGACCGGAAAAACCCTTACCTCGATGTGGGTTGCTAAAGGGTTAGGAGCTAAAAAAATTGTAGTTTTTGTTCCATCTATTTCTTTAGCGGGGCAACTTATGAAAGAATGGTGGTATCACGGTCAATTTGGCGATGATTTCCCCTTCGTTACAGTTTGCAGTGACCCCACTGTAGCTCATGAGCTAGACGGAATGGCGTATCAATTAGCCGAGCTAGATTATCCCGTTACAACCGACGCGAAAGAACTCAAAAAAGCCCTTAAATCAAGCGAGCAACATGTAGTAATTTGCACGTATCATTCTGCTCGTATACTAAAGAAAGCTGGTCTTGAATTTGACTTTGGTTACTTCGATGAAGCCCATCGGACCACCGGAAATCACGGTGATAGTTTTTCCTTTGCTCTTAATAACCGTAATATAAAAATTCGTAAAAGACTTTTTGGAACTGCGACTCCAAAAGTTATTGAAGGTAGAACTACAAGCCGCATCAACTCAATGGATAATGACGCAGTTTATGGTTCAGTTTTTCATGAATTAGGTTTCAGTCAAGCCGTAGATCAAAAATTAATTGTTCCCGTAAAGATTATTACTTGTCATATAAGCTCAAAAGAGCTAAGTCGAGAGCTAGTAAAAATGGGAATTACTCAAGTAAATGACGTTGGCAACGTAAGAACATGCTGGCTCGCAAATCTATTCGCTTTTAAAAAAGCTTTGGAAAAATTTAATCTTAAAAAAACATTTGCTTACACTAGCACGATTAAAGCCGCGAAAGAACTTGCCTTTAACGATTCTCTCGGCATCGAATCATTTATCGCAAACACAGAATCATTTCACGTTAATGGGGGAATTCCCTCTAATGCTCGAAGCAATGAAATAGATCATTTTTCAAATTCGCCAAAGGCTGTGATGACCAATGTTCGCTGCTTAGTTGAAGGAGTAGATTTACCTGCGGTTGACTGTGTAGCTTTTTTTCAACCCAGAAAAAGTGTAGTTGACATTATTCAAGCAGTTGGCCGAGCAATGCGTCGAAGTGGAAATAAAAAATGTGGTTATATTTTTGTCCCCCTCTACGTTGAGAAAGGCAAAAGTGAGTCATTAGAAGAAGCGATGGCCGAGCAAACGTCATATAAAATTTTACTTGATGTAATTACAGCTATGGCAGAGCATAATGACGCTTTAAGAGAGAAATTAACCACTATTCAACGCCTTCAAGTCAGTGACAACCCTCCCGAAGGACCTATTGAGAAGCTTTTAGAAGATGAATTTGAACATATCGGTGCAGAAGAAGTGGATATTAATTTACTAAAAAATTCTATCAGCGTAGAATTATTAAGATTATTTAGTAACAGCAGGGCAGGAGCTTGGGATAGATTTGTTGTTGCCGCAGAGATGCTTCATAAAAAATACGGACATTGCAACACGGCTCATAGACACCTAAAGAATGCAGGGGTCGCCTCACGGATCGACGATTCCATTATTAACAACAGATACCGTGAGGCCATTCGTAAAGCTCGACAAGATTATACAAATAACAGATTACTACCTGAAGAAATAAAAATGTTAGAAAGTTTTAATATCGATTGGAAATCTGATGCAGAATACGAGCTTGGAGTTTGGGAGAGCAGAAAAAATATTTGGAGAAAAGAAAAAGAAAAGGGTAAAAAACTTACGAAGCCAACAGAAGGTTGGGGTACTAACCAACTTACAGCGATAAAGAATGGTCAAATAAAAAAGGGTGACGAAAAATGGAAGCTTCTTGATGAAATCGGTTTTTTTGATCCTCATTTCAATAGCGGAGGTTTTTTAAGCAACCAAAAGCATCGAGATGTTCTTAGTGATTATGTTAAAAGATTTGGCCATGCACGAAAAAATTCTTCCACAATGACTAAAAGCGAAGAAAGTACCTGTAACACTATTATCGGAAAATATAAAAGAACAAAAGCTCAACAAGACTCTCAAATAGTTTTTAGCCACAGCATGGGCTCACTTTTATCGACAAAAGACATAGAATTTTACGACTCCTTACCTTATTGGTCTTGGGACCCCGAAAAAGACGCCTTCAAAGAGAAGGTTAAGATTGTAGCGTCTTGGGCGAAAGAAAATCCTAAACAAACATGCAAAGACGCAGTAACAGTAGATAACCCTTATCCTTTTAGTTTTAGTAAAGGGCCAAAAAAACATGAAGAAGAAGGCGTATTTTTCTTGGGTAGATTTTTAAGTTACCACGTCAGGCTACTTCGCAAAAATCTCTTAAAAGATTGGCAAATAGAAGTAATAACTGAAGAACTTGGAAATATAGATAAGTTCGAAAATTTAATCCTTCCTCAAGGCGAATGGCGTAAAACTCGCACTAACTTTACGCCTGAAGAAGATGAGATACTCAAGAAAAAATGCGCGAAAATGAGTGATAGAAAATTGTCCGAAACACTCTTAAAAAAACACTCTACAAAAGCTATAGGAGCCCGAAGAAAAAAACTTGGAATATATAAAGCTCGCAATGGGCATACTGGCCAAGGGGAAACTGGCAATCCCCTAATTAGCTAAATATGATTGTCACACTTTTTATTAATTCTTTTGAGACATTCTTCAAAGTCGGGAACCGGATAAATCTTTTGTTTTTCTAAAAGAAGCTTCCTACTCTCTTCTAGTGTGACCATTCGACTTACCGAGCCGTCTCTTTTAAAATAGTGGTGAGTTATTAAATCTTCGACGGGGTGCATCTCTACTCCGTCTTTATGGTGCAATTCCCACCATTTCATTATATCTTCATACGCCTTAAAATCTTCTCTAAAAAATTTACCATTTTCCGGAATTAAATTGGCGTGAAATAACGTGGCCCACCATGCAAACTTCAAATGAGTAGCCACTTCATAAGAGTCTATTGTATAAAATGTATCTCTATTAGCGAATATTTTGTACCCCCCATAAACGAAAGAGGCTTTCAATTTTTTCATTACAGGGTACAGCTTTAGCCTGTCAGGCCCCATTTCATCGTCCGCGTCCATTGGGCATATGATGGGGTATTCTTTTTCATATCTCTTCGCCAGTTTAAGAGCTCGATTTTTTGCCGCTCCCACAGAATAAGCTTTGGGGAATTTTTTAATTACATAAAAATCGTAACTTAAATTGGGAGTTATTTTTTGCAGTTCTTCTTCGGTATGATCCGTGCTTGCGTCGTCCGCGAAAACAAGTATCCATCTTTTATTTTTAAATATTTTATCTACGCTTTCCAAGCACCGCTTAAGAAAAAAAGCGCAATTATATGAGGAAATTACTACTTGATATCTCTCTTCTATTTCCATTATTTATAAGGAAGCCACTTATTTAATAAATCCCGTCTCCTATCGCACCCGCAATCAGTTTCCTTGAAGATTCGTTTAACTAAACTCTTTATACCAGTAAATTTTGTAATTTTTTCAATAGTATCCCCTAAACCTTTTGATTTTTTACGTTCTTTTTTTATTTTTTTAGTTAAATTATAAACATACTCACCTGTAGGAGGATTTTCATGCATTTCCAATCTATTTCGATTTTTTTCTTTAATAGACTTAAAATAGGTAATTAAATGATCTTCGGATACAGTAGCGGTCCATGAATCAGGATTTGGAGTATAAAAATTTTTATTTTTTGTTATTTTTAATTCCCCTATCCCTCCTTTTATTATAATAGGTTCTTCGTCAGTAGCGTCTATTAACTGGACATCAAATAATTCCGCTATTAAGCAATTATTTTTAAGCGCTTCGTCTTCTTGATTGCAAAAATTAGAAAATATATTTTTTTTAATTTTTTTATATTCTCCTATAATCATGATATGGTCCACGTAGTATCCGGCAAAATAGTAATTGTAGCAAGCAAAGCAGCTTGCCCCGTAAGAGCTTTGGGGTCAGGACCTCCCATCGTGTTGCCGCACAGAGTATAAGGATCGGGATTGGTTTTAGAAATGGGGCCTTTGTAACCGGGGGGGTAGCTCCAAGTCCCCTCTTGACGCGGAGGCCCCGCGCTAGTAAAGGCCTTTACATCTAAAGAGTTGGTTTTATCTTTAGTCATTTCGTGAACCCAAACTTTCCCTCTACAGCCACCCGCCTCTCCTTTATGCCCATAGACATTAATTTCATAAGTCTCACCTTCGGGCGGCTGATTTGTTGTGACTTTAAAGCCCGTCCACCCGCCAAAATCCTCAGGGCCTATGTCAAATAAATCTTGAATACCGTAAGAAAAAGAGCCGGAAGAAACACAAGACAGTACGCTTTCGCAGTAAAACTCTAAAGCTTCACACCCTTTAGTGTTTGGTCCGTATGTTTGAGCTATCCCATTTTTAGTATTGCCCCATAGAACTTCGTGACACTCAGTGGTGACCTCACCGCAGGGACACTCGGCTTGCCCCCCCAGAGTCTTTCTTGGGTCAGTCGCGCTAACTCCGTTTCCGCCATTTTTACAACACGCCCCTTCAACGCATATTTCCTTATTGTCGTCTCTTTTTAACCACATGGCAGCTATAGTGACACGAGGCCTATCGCACAGTTGTCTCCCGGCCTTACACCGTGTGGGAGGCCCAAATTTTCCCCTATCCCGAGTCGGGGTCCTTGTGTTGTTATCTGCAATTAAATGCATTATATTGAAAACTAATCCCGTGGGTGGCTCCGGTGGTTTGGGGCCGCATCCCACGTCAATAGCACACAGACAAAATCTATTCGTGTTGGGGTTTTGCAGTTTATTGATTTCGTTAGAGTTCTTAACATTTTGAGAGCTCTGACTGTTGCTTTGCTGAGAGTTATTGCTTCCTACTCCTTTTACGCACTTACCGTACTCAGCTAGTTTGGGGTCGTTTTGATACCACGTTCCATTACCAGCCATTCCATTGCTTTTACGAGCAGCCGCATCAGCACATGGATCAACGCAAGTGCCGCTAACACATTTTAACCCTTTGCCGCATTTCTCGAGGTCGCTTGAGCCTACTTTACCACATGGAAATCCTGAGTTTGCCATATTATTTATTCTTTCTCCAGCTTCCCCAGAATTGAGAGTTGTGCCGCCTTTCTTCTTCAGTGAACTCTGGGAATCTAGTTCGAGCGCGGCCCTTTCGAATACCACTTATTCTTACGATTACTTTTTCTGGAATACTAACGTCGTGATTTAAAAATTTAATATTCAAGAAGTTACCCTCTACTATTATACCGCACGGACAAGGCGTTGTAGTCGTGTAGCCAATTGCTTCAATGGAATTTTCTTCGCAAACATGTAGAAATTCTTTATCAATTTCGAACTTGATACTATCCTTCCCTTCTGGTCTTATTGTAATGACGTCTTCAAATCTTACTTCAGGCATCTCCACGCATGTCAATCCTATAAATCTTCCAGCAGTAAAACCTTCTACAATCGCGTGCTTGTCAGCCTCGTCTCCTTTGTCACCTTTAACGCCTTCTAATGTCCACGTCTTAGTAGTTGTTCCTGTAACATGACCCCTCGCGTCTACAGCACTTTGATAAGTATCGAAAGTACCCCCATCAGTTACACTACCTGAAGTGCTAGAATTACTTTGAGCTTGTGATTCATGGGAAACTGTTACCCAGCCTACATTGCTATCAACTGCTATCGGAGAGGTAGCGCTAACGTAGCTAACTGTGTTGTGTTCTACAGCGACTATTACATGCCCAAACTTATCAACTTCAAAGGAGGTATGGTGATCCGCGTCACCATAAGAACCTACAGCACCATCTTCATCATGGCTAATATTTATCGATCCCTCAGTCCCTTCCCCTTTAAGACAAGGGCTCGTAGTTGTAATTTCTGTGATAAAACCGCAATTTTCACGTAACTCAGCGGCGGTCTGCTGCGAAACAAGCCCGCCATCACTAACTAATATTCGGCAGCTCTCCGAAGAATCTGGAATATCCATTATTGTAACGGAACAGTTGAATGTTGCCTCCCCGTATACATCTAGAGTATGATCTTCACAATTCGTTCCAAGGGCTGTGTTGCCTTTGACCTCCAGATCAAGATCAACACCCGCATTGCCCTGCACAAACGCATCTGAATAAACATATAGATCACCATCTACGAAAGCACTTCCCTCAACGTCAATGTCTTCACGGAAAGTGGCGTTATCGCCAACATTCAAATAGCGCTGCAAATCGGTGTTACCTTTAACAGTTAAATCAGCGCCTACATCTAAATTGCCACCTGTAGTGGTCAAACTACCGCCTATAGATACATCAGTAGTGCCATAAGTTTCGGTAGTTCCATGAATAATGACGTCGCCATCGACATCCAGATCACCATCCAATTGGGTATTACCTTTAACATTTAAATCAGCGCCTACCGTAGTATCGCTGGTTCCGTTTACAGCTAATTGAGTTAAGCCCTTAGACTTTAAATCGCCGTGAGAAGTTATTCCAAGGGAATTCCATTCAGTAAAACCGCAAAATGAATCAATAGCACTCCTGACAAAGAACGATCCCGCGCAACCCAGAGTCCCCCAAAGGAAATCTCCTGTTCCTGTAAGCCCAGAGCACGTAATGGCTCCGCCTGAATCAACTCCACCGCCACTCCATCCTATTATATTTACAGTAGTTGTACCGCCAAAACTTCCGCCGCTGGTCATGGTTATACTGCCGCCACTAATCCCTCCGGTTCCTAATGTGAGAGTACCGCCTCCTGTAATAATATGACCGCCATACGTATAAATGGGGACTATCATAGTGCCGCCGCCAATAGTGAACCCACCACCTGTACTTAAACAGGCTTTAACGTCGCTACAATTTAAGATTACTCCGGTCTCGCCTTTTTCTCCCTTATCTCCCTTATCTCCCTTATCTCCCTTATCTCCCTTATCTCCCTTATCTCCCTTATCTCCCTTATCTCCCTTATCTCCCTTATCTCCCTTATCTCCCTTATCTCCCTTATCTCCCTTATCTCCCTTATCTCCCTTATCTCCCTTATCTCCCTTATCTCCCTTAT
>Ga0208790_1000061_pt1 | contig 58681 bp, 66 predicted proteins | sample 10_taG_FD_184083 | JGI IMG/M metagenome (GOLD analysis project Ga0208790, IMG submission 184083) | Marine viral communities from the Subarctic Pacific Ocean - 10_ETSP_OMZ_AT15264 metaG (SPAdes) (version 2) | ecosystem: Environmental > Aquatic > Marine > Oceanic | place: Pacific Ocean | collected... | reverse complement strand
AAGTTCAACATAATCAAAACCTTGCTTTTTCTTTATTAATCCTTTAGGTGTTTCTATTTTTCCAATTTTCTTATGTTGTTTTGTTATTTTACTTAGTGTTATTCTTAGATTATCCAAAGACAAGTTCCCCTCATTAAGAGTCATCATTGTTTCTGACATTGTTTATCCTTCTTTTTATATATTGTACAAAAATTGAAGAGAGCATTGCTATAATTAGCAAAGCAATAGTCCACATTAAAACAGCAGAACCAAGAATAAATATATTTACAATCCATTCTGCAATGTTAATTATTATCATATTAAACCCCTTTACAATGTATATCTTTAAAAGAACAATATCTGCATTCCCAATTAGCCATCGGAACTCCATAACTGCCAATTTCTAACATATCTGATGTTGCACCATTGCTATATTCTCTTAAATCTTCCCAGTACTCTAATGCTTTTTCTATCCATGAATTGTCAACCACTACTTCTTTCACAGCACTTGTATCTTTGTTATACCAAAATAAAGACATTTCTATGTCATCAAGATATATATTGTTTTCCTCTGCAAAAGCATATGAATATGTCGATACCTGTAAATTGTAATTTGTATTGGCATTAGGATCAGGCTTTCTTCCAAATTTCATTTTCCACGGATAACTGCCACAGGTTTTAACATCTATAATTTTAGCAAATCCAAAATCAGTATTATGTATTGCTATGTCAAGGTGTCCTAAAACTTTAAACTCTGGTATTTCTACTCTTCTTTCTGTGTGTATCGTCCCATTTAATTTGCTATACTCAGAATCTGGATCATCCATATAATTTTTTATTGATTTCTCTATGTCACTATGAACTATGGTTCCGAGTCTTAACAGTCTCATAACCCTATCTTCCATAGTTGGTCCTTCTTTACCTTCACGTTTTAATACTAATTTTTTAAAACATGAACCTGCTTGAGAAGCAGAATACCAATCTTCGTAACCTTTATATTTTTCTTTATAATTTTCTTGTTTTTTATTTAAATAATCAGCATAAATAGATTCTATTTTTAACATCTTTCCTCCCATTGTGATGCCCCTAAATTTACATATAATTAAACTTAGGGGCAATCAGTTGTTAATACCATTGAGCAGTTTTTCTCATTTTTACTTCTTTATCTTTGCGACCTTTGTAAACAGTATCATCACGAAGATGAGGATATTTTTGTTGTAATTTTCTCCTACATCTTATTACTGATTCTGATTTTGTCAAATCGCCACTTCTAAGTAAATCAAGAAACTTTATTGCGCTAACGTCTTCTATTGAATCATAGAAAATCCTATTTAGATCATCATACCATATTCTTGACATTAAAGCTAAATCAGATTTTTGATACTTTTCATCATCAGACAGCAATCTCTTTACTCTTTGTTCTAAGTGTTTAGTCAGCATATTTCAAATCCTCCACTTTGATCACAGAATGAAGCAAATTCATTAAGAAATTCAGCACTAAATGGATATGAATCAGACCAATTCCTTTTAGATTGTATCTTATCCCATTTACTTTTAAATGGTTCTGGATAATCTCTTGGAACTAATCCTTCTCCATAATTCATTGCTACTTCTTCTCTAAGAACTTGCATTTCTCTGTCAACATTTTTATTGTGTTCTCTAGCTTTTTCCATTGTTGCATTAGTTAGCTCTTCAAAAGATTCAGCAGCTCCAATTTTTATAAGGTTTCTTATTCTGGATGCCATTCTTTTAGATTTTGTCTTAGATATTCTATGTCCACCATTTTCGTATCCGCCTTCAATATCTTTTTCAGACAAAATATCACTACAGCCAGCTGTTACAAAATTCCATAACGGTCTCCAATACCAGACATTAGACCTGAAATATGAGCCAACTACTTCTAATTCATATTTTCTAAGTTCGTCATAGTATTTATCCTTTACTTCATCAGTAACACTTGGATCATTCCAATCAAAATGTTCAGGCTTGACAGTATTATTAGGGTTATTTGGATTCAACCCATATAGATCATATCCCATAAATCCTCCTAATACAGTCTTATTTGGTCTTGATTTCTGTAATTGTAAAGGTCTTCAATCATCCGAAGATAATCTACTTGTGATTCACATTTTACAAATGACTCTGGTTTAACACTTACTTTGTGAACAAGTTTATCATGATCGAAATCAGGATGAGTTAAACAATCAATATATGTAAGCACAAAAGTTCTATGCCTAAATATTTTATTGTCAAACTGTTTAAACTCAGTAATCTTATCAAGAATTTCCTGTACTTGACTTATACTTTGCTTTACCTTGAAATAACCAAGTTTAAAATCCTTATACAACTGCTTTGTATGTTCACCAGACAGCAACACCAACAAAGTTGAAATTGGATAATGGTATTTTTTGTAAAAACCATACAGTATTGTATAATCTTCAAATCCACGAACACAGTAATGATTAAGCACATCTTGAGAAGTCCATGTTTTCTGACTACTATTATATCTGCCTATATCATCAATTGTCATTCTTGAAAATATGTATCGTACTGGCTGTTCCAATCTTTCATAAGCAACAACAGTATGCTGCCCTTCCATTATTTCAAACTTCTGATTTACTTTAACTGGATTTTCTTCGCTAAGATTTTTATTTGTTATCTCATCCATAACTTCTTGAACATGATGTTCACTAAGTTCTCTGTTAGCCCCAATAAATTGGAATTTTTCGTAATCATATGACTCCCATTGTTGAGGTGTTTTTACTCTTTTATCTTTTCTCATTATTTTCTCCTTTTTTTCTATTGAGAAATTTTATTCTCATATTACTTAACTGTAATATTGCATGTTTTCCCTCGCTATAAACTTTGACAACTTTATCTGGATATTTATCCATTATTTCTTTTATGTTCAAGTTTTTCAGTACATAACTGAGAGGTTTTGGTTTGGTTTTTATTGGTTTCAATTTTTGACTCCCTGACTTTTATGACACTGCAATTTCTTCTCTTATTATATCCATAAAAGAACCATCTATTTCAAGTGTCTTGGTATGTATTTCCATTGCTTTAGTAATTTCAGATTGACTTGCATTTATAATAACAGATATTAAATGTGTAACTTCAGCAAGATTGCTTTTTATGTTATCCTCTTCACTATCTCCTAATAAATCATGTCTATCCAGTCTTATGCCTAATTTAATTATCATACTGCCAAGTTCAAAAATGGCAAGATGTATAATTACTTTCTCATTTTCTGTTAAGGTCATTTTTAGTTCTCCTTTTATTTCCATGGTCTCATTTGTGATTCAATGAAACAGTCTATTTGAGTTTCAAGTTCTTCAAGTTTTTTCTTCTTATAGTAGTTAAGCATCGGGTCATCTACATATTTCATCATATCATCAATACCATCTAGTATATCATTCAAATAACACATACCATCTACAAATCCTCTATTATTTTTATCTGGCATATATTTTGATGCTTTTTTAATGAAATCTCTTAGGTCTTTTACACCTTTTCTAAGTTTTATTACAGTCATTTTTATTCTCCAATTTTAAATTATGCTGGAACCACAATTAAAGCTTTGTGGAAAGCTTATTAACAGGGTGCTGTATTCCAGCTTTAGCGTGTACGTCAGGGAGTACAATTATTAGGCTATGGATAGTTACAACGGTATTTACCTTTGCTTGAACAATGATGTGCTAAAAATCATCTCTTAGCAATGCGACCATGCCTGGTAACCATGCAGCTGCCACCATAGCCTATTGTGAATACCAATCGTTATTTCTCAATCCTAATTTCACAAATAATCTATATATCCATGATTCCATACAATAATCATGATATGCCCTTAATATAGCAAATGTTTTATCTGTATGATAAGCACAAGGCATATTACGAGCATGTTGTATTGGTGATGTATCAATTGGATATTTCATTATTTTATAATCCTTAATTTATTATTTAATAAAATTAATCATCCTGAGACTAAAGATGATAATACAGGTCTTTGAGAAACTTATTTCTTATTTCTTTTATCCACTGATTTTGCAATCAGTACCCTGCGAACACAATGAGTTAGACTCATCACCCCTTACGATACAAGTTATCTCCACAGCTAATAGGTTCAGTGCTGGGATGCCTCCCGCCTAACTGATTATGAATCAGACCTGACTTTTCACCATGCTCACGTTGCCTTGCGAGCAACATGCACCCTAGTATTTCAAGGGTCAAGTATCCTATGACTTGCACGTTTCAAGACTTTTGCTTTTCTGTTTGTTTTTAGGTTAAACAACACTGGAGTAAACCAGCGTTTAGATAGGCATGGAAGGTGAAATATCCGCTTGAAATTGCAGCTATATTCCTTTCAGAACACAATACTACGGGACATTCCTATGCTCTTCAGTCAACACACCAAAGGTTACATGGTCATCCTTATCTGTATATCTTTCCTTACGGTGAAGATTCAGCATGAGGGACTAAATACAAGGGCAGCTGTTGAACTTTCCTCATATTCTATGCATTTCCTTATTGTAGTTTCCTACTCACTTGACACTTCCAAGCCAAGATAATATACCATACGCTGCCAAAAGGACTTACGCAGGTGTATCACATTATGCACTTGCATACTCAAACACCCTAAGATGTCGCCTACTACATTACCTAAATGTTTCGACTTTATCCCTATTACTAGGTTTATCTAACGAGAATATGCTCCCGAATCATTTAACGTCTGATTAAGACAAATCTTTGGGGAAATTATTGGCTTTCCCCTTGCCATTATTATCTATCAATCAAGTTCATATCACGAACTCTTGCTATGGCTATTATTGCATTAACTGTGTCAAGCAATTCAATGTAAGGAAAACTATCATATTCCTTATCACTACCCATATTGGCATGATCATTTGCACTTATTACAGCAGTGATAAATGATACCATATCATTAAATGATATTTCATTCTTCAAATTAGCCATTATCCATTCCTGGTGCTTTCGCTTAGTGTTAAGCAACACGAATATATCATGTATTTTTATCATGTTTTACTCCCTGTTATTATTTCCAAATTGATCTATCTTTCCACAGCTGTATTACAAATATTCCAAATGATACATAAACAAATATTGCTATCAAATATGCTATTATACTCATATTAATATCCTACCTTATCCATAAATCTTTTTACAATGACTACATCTCATACCTGCTGTAGTATAACCAGCAGATACCGTGTCTTTTATCTTGGGACAATAAACCATAGGGTATTTGAGACCCCTATCAGATAGATCAGATATTCCTTTATGACCATCAGATGGAGGTTTATATCCAAATGAATGACGTCCTCTACTCATAACAATCTCCTTTTAAGTTATTAAAATCTTTGGGCAGTTTATCACTTACCCAGGTGACGTTAGGATCGTTGCTCTATGTATTCAACACACTGTGCCTTAAACACAGAATAAAACAATACCGTATTTGTGCCGTCTAGCAACACAAACCACAACTTCTCCTTTGGGGCAAAATTAAGACTCAATATGTCCTCCCTGTTGTTACCCACGTTATGAAAGAAATCTTTAAAATGAATAGGGCATAGATGGTAGCCGTATGAAGAATGTAGACATTTGGTTATACACCGTCTTATCGGTGAACCATCCCCCTCCCTATTAATAAATCTTTGCTAGTTTTCTCAGGGTCTAGCAAACCTGGGTATATAGCCAAACCAACCCCAAAGGGGTCTGCTGTTAAGCAGACTCCTTTAGAACTTCCAACATCTCTGCTGAAATGGCGTAAGGTGTCTTGTTGGCACCCACAAACCACGCCTCGGCTGTGTCAAGGTTGACGTGAATCTCAAACCATACAGGTTCTGATACCGTCATCTCTTGACCATCAACACGAATAATAGTCTTGACCATTCTCTTAATTTCAAAAGTCATCTCTAACTCCTTTAGTTAATTAAAAAAAACCATTTTAAGGGTATGGGGTGTAAGTATAGCCTCCGCTGCATTTTGACCCTATTTTTTTGGAAAATTTTCATAGTATTTCACTTGACTTCGTATCTAATTTCAAGGAGGTGCGGGCGGGGAAATAGATAATATATATAGAATTACAGTAATTTAACTGTAGTACATTAAAACAGAAGTATCTAACTTATAACATGGGTAAATTAATAACAGAATTGCAGCATCTTCCTCAGCAGGGTCAGGAATTTATTTTGTCAGGACTAGCATCTGATTATATTCCTATAGAGATAGATGGTATTGTGTACGTCATTCCTAAAGAAGTGAATACTTTAATCAAGGGATTGGCAGAAGTTTTACATGACAAGAAGACAGCAGAAGGGGATGTATTATCGAGTCTAGAAAAATTAAAGAAATAGAGCATTTTGTCTATAATGATTCTAGTGAATTTAGACTGCATAATAATTCAGAAATAAAGTATTGGAAGGAAGACCCTCAGGATGGTGATTGGGTTGAAGCTGATGATGGTGGTATAGTACAGATATTAAAGAGGGGGAATATAAGTCATCCTAAAGACAGTGATAATTACAAATCAAATAGTTGTTATGTTAGGACAATTGTTGGTAGTTTTTTATTAAATGACAAATCTTATATGGATACAGATTTTAACCAACATCCCAACAGATATACATTTTCAAAGAAGTTATCTGATTCAAACGGTAATTTTAATTCCAGAAAAAAAATAACAAAGAAAGAGCAGATGTTTGCTACTCAGGTGATGACGGGTCAGCCAGCGGTTGATGCTGTAAAGAATGTATATGGGACTGAAGATTTTCAAAAAGCGAAGAATAAAGCAGTTTTACTATTAAAGCAGGAGCGTGTAATGGATGAAATAGAAAGAGGCGTAAATGATATTGCTAAAGGTATGGGCATAGATCATGAATATGTGTTAAGTAGATTAAAGATGTTAGCAGACAGCAGCCCAGATGATAATATTGTTTTACAGTCTGCAAAAGAATTGGGAAAGATTATAGGTACATCATCTAATATAAAGAAGAATAATTCTGCTGTAGGATTTTTTGCAGGATTTTCTCAAGACCAACTAAAGGAAGTAATAAGGCAGCCGACTAAAGAAATAGCTGATAAATCTGAGGAGAAGTAGCATATGTATATTAAAGATGCTGATGATAATAGCATAGTATGTCCTCATTGTAGAGCAAAGTCTCTAAGAAAAGATGGCTGGCAGTATTGGAAGGGCGGAAAGAAAAGACAAAGATGGTTTTGCAATGCATGCGGTAGAAAGACAATAGCTCCATATATAATAGAGAAGTCATTGTTTTCTGTTGAGAACATGGACCCAGAGCATTTGCCAATAAGTTCATTAATTGAAGAGCGTGAAAGAAAATATGAAATAAAATATAAATCAAGAGTAGGTAAGCAGTTAATAACGATAAACATGGAGATTAATGGTCCAGTCGGCATATGTCACTTTGGCGATCCTCATGTTGATGATGATGGTACTGATATAGCAAGTATATATAAGCTATGTAATTTGATTAATAAAACAGAAGGGATGTTTGCAGGCAATCTTGGAGATGTACAGAATAATTGGGTAGGAAGATTATCGTTTTTATACGGGCAGCAGTCGATGTCAGCTAAAGAATCATGGAGATTGACAGAACATTTTGTCAATTCAGTACCGTGGCTGTACTTAATAGCAGGTAATCATGATGTATGGACAGGGGATGGTGACCCTCTTGAATTTATAATGAGAGATCATCAAGGTCTATTTGAAAGATGGGGAGCAAGGATGAACCTTAAATTCCCAAATGGTAAGGAAGTAAGGGTTAATGCCCGACATATGTTTAAAGGATTTTCTATGTGGAACACAGCACATGGTGTAGCCAAAGCGGCTCAAATGGGTTGGAAAGACCATATACTGACTTGTGGACATATTCATGTATCTGGATATCAAGTATTGAAAGACCCAGCGAGTGGGCTTATTAGTCATGCTTTGCAGGTAGGTTCTTTTAAGATAATGGATGCATATGCTGAAAAGATGGGGTTAGATGATAGGAATATATTTAATTGCCCAGTTACTATTATTGATCCACGGTATGAAGATGATGATAATAGGCTAATTACAACAATATTTAATCCATATGAAGCTGCAGATTTTTTAACATGGAAGAGAAGCAAGAAGTAAACATTAATTTAAATAATGTCTCAAAGGCAAATAAAGTTCTTGATATTGCCAGGCATGATTTAATTGCATTTGGTAAATTATTTTTACCAGGTGATTTTGGTAAGTCTGAATCTCCTCAGTTTCATTATGAGATAGCAGATGCTCTTTTAGAGAATACTAATAGGTCACTTGCTTTGATTCTCCCGAGGGGCAGTGCCAAGACCCAGTTATTTAAGACTTTTCTTATGCACAAGATTCTTTTTAAGCCTCAGGATGATTTTTTATTTATGGGATGGGTTTCTGACAATCATCGTAAATCAATATTAAATCTTCAGTATATTAAACAGCATTTTCAAAATAATGATATGATTAAGTATTATTTTGGAGATATTGTTGGAGATAAATGGACAGAGACAGATATTGTTACAAGTACGAATGCAAAACTTATAAGCCGTTCAAATCTTTCTAGTGTTCGTGGTGAGAACTATTTAGGAAAAAGGTATGATATTGTTGCTTTGGATGATACTGAGAGTGAAACGAATACAGTTACACAAGATGCCAGGGAGAAGATTAAGAATATTGTATATAATGGTGTAAGACCTGCTTTAGATGTAAATAGCGGCAGGCTCATATTTGCAGGGACTCCAGTTCACTATGATAGTTTATGTCAGAATATTTTAGATGGTTATGAAAAGTCAGATAATAAATCTCAATATACATGGGATGTAATTACATATAAGTCTACTCAGCCCGAGATGAAAGGCGGTGTTTTGTGGGATTCTTATATGCCTAAGAAGAAGTTAGATAAAATTAAGAGGGAGTATGAGGAAGCAGGCAGGAGTCAGGGTTACTATCAAGAATATGAATTAGAGGTGCAAAATGAAGAGGATGCTTTATGGGGACAGAAATACATCAAACATTGGGAAGGGTATTATGTGAATGAGGATGATATAAATTATCTTGTTATTGATGGAGAGAAAGTCCCATGTAATACTTTTCTTGGTTGTGATCCAGCAACTGATATAGATACAAGAAATTCTGATTTTTCTGTTATAATGGCTGTTGCTATTGACAATAATAATAATGCATATGTATTAGAATATGAGCGGCACAGGTCTATACCAACTGTAGGAGCTAGGGGAGTTGATGATAAGCTCACTGGGAAGAAAGGTGTTGTTGATTATATAATGGAATTACATGAGAAATACCATTGTACATCTAGTACGGTAGAAGATGTTGCTATGAACAGATCGGTGTTTCAGTCATTAAATGAACGCCGCAGGATAGAAAATAAGTTTGATATTGCTGTAATACCTGAGAAACCAGGGGGAAGAGAGAAGAGAAATAAGATATATTCGGGTTTATCTGGTAGGTTTAGCACAGGAACAGTATATTTAAGAGACAATATGTTCGATTTAACACACGAAATCGTTACTTTTGGTTCAAAAATGGCACATGATGATACCATTGAGACGCTTTTCTATGCACTTTTGCACGCTTTTCCTCCAAATATGAAGCAAAAAGGTGAAGGAAAGGAAAGAAGGTGGGTAAAACCTAAAAGAAAAGCTAGACCCTGGGTAGTTGCTTAATTCCTTTAAATGTGAGAAGAAATAATGGCTAGAGTTAAAACAAGCGAAAGAATATACAATATGTGGAAGTCTGCTAATTCTTCTGAAAGAATTAAGTGGCAGTCTGATAGTCAAAAGGGATATGATTTTTATCTTAATGACCAATTAACAGATAGGGAACAATCGGCTTTAGAAGAGGCTGGGATGCCCACATTTCAAATAAATAGGATAACTCCTATTATTGAAACGATGAAATATTTCGTAACTGCTAATAATCCCAGATGGAAAGCAGTTGCTGTTGATGGAAGTGATACAAATATAGCTCAAATTCATAGTGATATATCTGATTATTGCTGGAGTATTTCTAATGGGAAAGCTGTGTATGGAAGTGTAATCTTAGATTCTCTTGCTAAAGGTGTTGGTTATTTCTTTATAGATGTTGACATGAATCTTGATAATGGAAAAGGAGATGTGATATTTAAAAGAATAGACCCTTATGATGTTTTCCCAGACCCAATGAGTACTGATTTTCTTATGAGGGATGCCTCTTTTATTATTGTAAAAAAGAGAGTAACTAGGAATCAATTAAAGCAGATGTTCCCTGAACATATTAGAAAAATTAACAGGGCAACAGAACAGGGAATGACAGAAACTTATTCAAGATCAAATAGAGATGAGTCAGATGCTATTATTCGTGAAGATATTTCTACATCTGTTGATGATCAGGGTGAAAAAGATAGTATTATTGATTATTATGAATGTTATGAAAAAATAAGAGTTCCTTTTTATAATTTAACTATTCAACTGCATCCAAGTCCAGAAGACTTAGAAAATGTCCAAATGGTTGCTAAACAAAATTTAAAAGATTTTATAGGGGAATCTCAGGTAGCGACAAAAGAAGCAATTGTTATGATAGAGCGTCAATTGGAAGCTGGTGAGATTATTGAAGAAAGGGCAGTGCTTGAAATAGAAAAAGCTGAGAAAGCTCTAGAATACGGTATCGAGAGGAAAAAAGCTGAAATTGATTATGCAACTCAGGAAGAATTGAATAGGACAAAATCTCAAGTAGTAACAGAAGAAGAATATAAGATACTAATAGAAGATGAGAGTATTGCGCAGACTATTATAGATGCTTCTAAGTTTCATGAACGAAGGGTACAGGTAAGCTGTACTCTTGGGAAAGATATAACTTTATATGAGTATGTTCTCCCAATTACAGATTTCCCAATAATTCCAGTCCCCTACTTATATACTGGCACGCCATATCCAATGTCAGCTGTAATTCCTATGGTCGGCAAGCAGCAGGAGGTAAATAAATCACACCAAGTAATGCTTCATAATGCTAACCTTGCTTCTAATCTTAGATGGTTGTATGAAGAGGGGAGTGTCCCAGAGGATGAATGGGAACAATATTCATCTGCCCCAGGTGCTTTATTAAAATATCGACCTGGCTTCACTCCTCCTACACCAGTATTGCCAGCTCCAATTAACAACGCATTCTTTACAGTGACTCAAGAAGGTAAATCCGATATGGAATATATAGCTGGTATTCCAAGTTCTATGATGGGTTTTGCTCAAGAGCAAACTGAAACATATAGGGGGTTGCTTGCTAATGATGAATTTGGTACACGGAGAATTAAAGCATGGATGAATAGTGTCTTAGAACCTGCATTAGAGCATACAGGTGAGTTATTTAAACAACATTCTCAAGCCCACTATAGAATTGATAAAATATTTAGGATTGTACAGCCAAATACATCTGGCGACTATGATGAAAAAGAAACAAGAATTAATATCCCTATATATAATGATTATGGAGAACAAGTACAACTCTGGAATGACTATGCATCTTCAAGATTTGATGTAAGAATAGTTGCTGGGGCTGTCATGCCTTTAAATAGATGGGCATTGCTTGAAGAGTATTTCAGATGGTTTCAGGCTGGTCTTATTGACGATGTTGCTATGTTGGCTGAAACTGATGTTCGTGGAAAAGAACAAATACTTGAGAGAAAATCATTATATGCTCAACTGCAGCAGCAGATTGAAGCCTTACAGTCTCAGATGAAAGATACAGCTGGCGAGAATGAAACATTAAAACGTCAATTAGTACAAGCTGGTATAAGGCATCAGGTAGATGTCGGCTCTAACGAGGTCAAAAAGGATGTACTTGAGACAGAGGCTCAACAGAAATACTATAGAAAATTGATGCAAGATGACTTAAAAAAGAAAACAGAAAAAGAATTGGAAGATAATAGGGCAAAGTGATAAATTTAAATAATAAACAAGGAATAAACTGATGGCGCAAGAACAAGGCAACGCTTCACAAGAAGCCCCCAGTGTTGTAAGTACACCAGATTCTTCCGATTTCTTTTCCCAGTTAGATGGGGAAGTAAACGGAGGTATTCTTGAAAGTGATGATTCTTCACAAATTTTAACTGATAACACAGAAAAAGTTGTTAGTGAAGTTCAGCAAGAGGATGTCGAGACTCTTAAAAAAAGGTATTCTGATTCTAGTAAAGAAGGAAAACGGCTTAACACCCGTCTGAAGGAACTGGAACCATATTTACCTATTCTTGACGAAATGCGAAAAGACCCCGATTTAATCAATCATGTGAGAGGTTATTTCGAGGGCGGAGGTCAAACCCCTCAAAGTGTTACTGAGAACCTTGATTTGCCAGAAGATTTTATCTTTGACGCAGATGAAGCAGTATCAGATACAAATAGTGATTCAGCAAAGGTCTTGAACTCAACTATTGATAAAGTTGTTCAAAAAAGACTCCAGAATGAACTTGGTAAACAGAAAGAAGAAGCCAGAGTAGATTCTGAAGTAGATGCTTTTAAACAAAAGCATAATTTAAATAACGATCAATGGGAACAGTTTAAAGAGTACGCAGATTCTAGACCTTTATCTCTTGATGATATTTTATATCTAAAACAACGAGATGAAAATGCTCCTATTGAGCCTAGAGTTGCTGGTGTAACTGAAAAGGCTTCTGAGCATATTAAAAAAGCTCAGACTAAGCCTCAATCGCTTGCATCCGTTGGTTCTGCTGTAGCTCAAGAAGACCCAGACAATGATCTGTTTGATGCCATTTTGGGGATTGACAAGAATCTTGAAAATGCATTTGGTTAATATAAGCTGAACAAAAGACTTATAAGCCAGATGCTTTAACTCTAAAATAAAGAGGTAAACTAAATGGCTGACTTATTTACACTTGAGTCAACTGCTGATGTCTCGTCTGGTGGTTCCACTGGACAGCCCTTATACGGGCAAGACCTCAATACTGGTCTACTTCGTAGGAAATTTGCTTTTGGAGATAGAGTATCTGAGTTAGCGATAGCTCAAGACCCTTTCTTCAGATTAATGTCTAAGCTTACGAAGAAACCAACAGATGACCCAGAGTTTAAGTTCACGGAAAGGAGACCATCCTTTCATAAGCGATATGCCTATGTAGTAAATCATGGTACAACCGCTCCCTCAGCTATTACTGGCAGTGACGCTTCTGTTACTGAAAGTGATGTTGATCAAGGCGATATTTACTACTTCACAATGGCAACTGACTATAACAGTTCTGGGAATACTGGAAATGTTTTTGGTCAATCTGGCACTGAAATCTCAGTAGGAGATTCAGGCACACAACCTGGTTTTTTCTTACCAGATCAGATGTTAAGAATCCCATACATGACTGGCGTCACAGCTGGATCATGGGATGATTCATCCGCAAGTACTGCTTCAAGTCCTAGTGATTACTTAGTTGTAAAAATTATGGAAGTTGATACAGACACCTTATCTACAGCTGCTAATCTAAAATGCAAAGTTGTTAGAAAAGGCGGTGGAACAAGTACTTTTGAGCTTGCTTCCTATTCTGCATACAATAATGCTCTTGACGCGATTGATATATCTGGTAAATCAATATCAGCTTACCTAGAACCAAAAAGGTGCTATGTAGTTGGTACTGCTCACAGTCAAGGATCAGGATATCCAGAAACATGGAAAGATCAACCTTTCTCGACTGGATATGGACGTACTCAAATCTGGAAGACTGCTATGGCAATGGATAACACAACTCGTGCTACCGTGCTAAAGTATGATTCTAGTGAATGGGCGCGTGTTTGGCGTGAGAAATTGATTGAACATAAATGGGATATTGAACAAAGTTGTTTGTTCGGTGCTCAATATGATTCAAGCGATGAGTGGTATACTCAAGGAGCTGTCGATTACATTTCAAGTTACGGTAATGTGTTTAGCTTGACACACGCGAGCAAAACACAGGATGATTTCTTGGATGATATGAGTAACTTCTTAGACCCCCGTTATAACAATGCAAACGCAACGATGTTTTTCTGCGATACTGCAACTTATAACTGGTTACATAAACTAAGTGGTTATTTCTCAAACAACCTTGAAGTATCTCCGAATCTCAGATCAGACATATCTATGACTGGTAAAAAGAAGGTATTTGGAGTTGACATTACTACTATTTCTACACCTTACGGTGATATGAATGTAGCTCGTAATGTTCACCTAGATGGACATGCTATCAAACTTCTTGCCGTTAACATGAGATACTGTGCTTACAGACCTCTTGTTGGTAATGGCTTGAATCGAGATACTGCAATCTATGTTGGTGTTCAAACCTTAGAGAATAGTGGCGTTGACCGTCGGGTTGACTTAATCCAAACAGAAGCTGGGATGGAATGGCAAATGCCTGAAGCTCACGCTTACTGGTCATAAGGAGGGATAAAATGGCAAAAAATCCTTTATATGGACAGAACAAATACGATGATAACGTTGGTTCAATAATAAATCCAGGGGAGCCATCCACTGCGATAGGGACAAGCACTCAAACTTTAACTATCCGTGAGTTGCTGTCTCAAGTTATTGAAGAAGACCCTGAAGGTGCAGCTGCTTGGACTCTTCCGACTCCTGCATTAGCTGTCGCTGGAATAAGTGGCATACAAGTAGGAGATTGTATTGACTTTTTCATAGTCAATAATGCAACTTCTACAGCTGATGAGCCTATAACGATAACTATGCCTTCTGGAGGAACTGCAGTTGGTAACATGGTTGTTGAGGCTGCCAAGGTTAGTGGTGAAGAAGCATCTGGTAGCGGTCATTTTAGGCTGAGGTTTACTAATGTAACTTCTAGTTCTGAAACATATTCTGTTTACAGATTAGCATAAGGAGGTGACTCATGGCAAAATATTGGGTCGCTAACAATCCTAATAGTGAGATTACAAATGCTAAGGCGCAGACGTTAAAAACTATTTCAGCTACTACTGCTACCGCAGAAGAGTTGAATTTAGTTGACAACCAAGTCTCTTCAGCTACATTCAGTATTGCCGCAGAGGCAGGCGAAGCTATAGTAGTTAGTATTCAACTACAGGATGCTGCTGGTTCAGATATGGCAACGGCATCATGTGTGTTTGCGTATTTATCTGCAGATTCAGCAGGTCAAACCGCTGCTAGCTCGTCTGGTTTAACAATAACATCTGGAACAGATGGATTAACTCAAGTATTAGTTGATTCAAATACACAGAATAATTTATTGTTAACTAGCGAAGCTGATGGAGATATTGATGTAACTATCACAGATGCCTCTACTGGCACTACAACTAATTATTTAAATGTTATAATGCCCAATGGTAGTATATCTACTAGTGGTGCAATTACATTTGCTTAATCTGAAGTAGCATACAAAGATGAGTATATGGGAGGCGTTAAGCCTCCCTATACTTTAAAAGTATGAGTGAGATAACCAAATTGTATCAAACGGGATAAAATATGGGCGATGTAGCTGATTGCGCAGCAATAGAACTTGATATAGAAAATATAACTGGAGTGTCAGATGCTAATGATGATTTCATAAGGTCTGCTCAGAAATTTGTAGTTTCATCAATACCAAGCAATTTATTATTATTTGCTTCAAAGCAGTCCTCTACTTATACTGGTGGAGGGGGTGTGGCTGCAAATATTGATGGAATAGTAGAAGTTCAAAGGAATGGATATAGTTGTAAACAAATATCTATTCAAGAATCAAAATGGGCATCAGATTCTACAAGTTTAAAATATGCTACATCAAAACATCCAGTTTGGTGGTTTGATTCAAATGTTGTAAAAATACTTCCAGAGCCTTCGGGATCAGATGATGGATATTATTATTATATAGATTATACTGAAATAAATGATGATTCTGATTTAAGAAATGCAGTTGTATTTCATGCTTCTTCTAGTGAATTTTCAAAATTAGCTACTGATGGATTATATTCTTGGGCATCTCCATCGGCACCAGTTGCTCCAGCTAGTCCAAGTTTTACATATGCAGATGCAAGTGTAAATGATATGATCAAACCGTTGATAGATATATCTGATATGGATTCTATGACAGAATCAGCCCCAACGTATACGGCTCCTGTATTAGAATCAAGAGTTGCGTTTACAAATTTTTCTAGTGGGTTGAGTGAGACAGACCCTGGGACTTTTAATATAGTAGCTGTTCCTCCTGTATCTCCATCTGATCCTGATTTTACAACCCCAGCTATTAGCTCAGTAACTATTTCTAATATAGGAGTACCCCCTACATATACAGCTCCTGTAGTTGGAGGAGATGCAACTGAATTATCAAGTTTATCAGCCTTAGCTGATGATAATACTATTGATGTACTTGCAGATCAAATTGAATTTGATCAATGGTTTTCTACAGCTGCTCATTTAATAGAAGATGAAGAAGACAGTGAATTAGCATCTTCTCAATTACAAAAAATTAATATATACATAACTGCGTATTCACAAGCTATGCAGAACCAACTAAATATTTTTAATGATGCAAATGCTGAATATCAGGCTAAACTACAAGAAGCTATTAAACAAGTTGATATAAATGCTCAAGAGGCTCAGCAAGAAACTAATTTATTATTAGAACAAGAAAGTCAAGAATATTCTGCTAGTATACAGAAATATAGTGCTGATCTTAATAAATATCAGGCTGATGTGTCTAAAGAAGTACAAAAGTATCAGCAGCAATTGGCTCAATATCAACTTGAGTTAACAACATCAGCTCAAGCTTGGCAGAAGGAAGAATCTGATAAAGTATCAAGATATCAATCAGAAGTTCAAAATAATATAAATGTATTTAATAAAGAAAATGTTCTTTACCAGCAAGATATCCAACGTAAGGTTCAAAATCTGCAGAAAGATGCTCAAGAGGCAATACAGAATGCTCAGAATGACATTGCTGTTAGTAAATCTAATTTAGATAAAGATATCCAGATTAATTTGCAAAATGCTATAAAAGACTTTGAACAAGATGTACAGGAATATGCTGCTAAAATGCAAAAATATACTACTGAATTAAATCAGTACCAGTTAGATATAACTGAACAAACTCAAGAATCGTCTACTAAATATCAAAATACTCAATATTATGAAAGGCAATCTGAGAGGTATTACAAGTGGGCGCAATCTGAAGTAACGCAGTATATTCAGAACAATTCAAAGATGATTAATCAAACAATTGCAGCTCAGGCGCAAGCCCAGCAGCAACAACAATATAGGAGATAAAGCATGGCAAATGCAACAAGAATGAGAATTAACACTAATGCTCAGGTATTTCATAGAGTCCCAGCAGATAATGATATGGCAACTCATGACGTTGCAACAAGCGATACTGCTGTTGCTTCTCTTGGGGGTTCTGGAGATTTTCAGCTTGAGGCTGACGCAACTGTTGCTTATGGAACATTAAATTTTGTTCAGGATACAAGCGAGCAAACATTGTATGCAGCTAATAGCAATGCTGAAATAACTATAGGAGCCACTGGTTTTATTCATATAAAAAATACAGGTTTTACAAGTTCTGATAAAGATACAGCAGTAGCCTCTGGTGCTTATATTACGATAGGAATGGCAGCTAGTCCTGCTTTTGCTACTGCAGGATTTTCGTTATTTGCTGGAGAAGCAATATGTCTTCACGGATTAGGCGCTGGTTCAGACCAATTTACACAACTTTCTTGCGACTCTAATGTAGCAGCTACTTATGTGGAAATAGTTTATTTAGCATCATCAGCATAATGACAGTACAAGAAATAATGGAGAGGGCTGGTTCAAAAGAGCCTACGCTTATTATAGCATGGATTAGAGATGCTATAAATTTAATTCAGTCAAATAAAAACGAAAATTTAAAAACTTGGAAGTTTGATATTATAGATGGTGAGAGAGATTATGTAATGCCAACAGATTTAATTAAATTAAAATCTATATCTATAAAAGACACTCAAGATAGTAAATATAAAAAGATTAAAAGATTGGCTTATTCACCAGTAGTAACAGAGGATACTGACCCAGAATGACATTAGCTCAAGCAGTTTTAAGTAGGAAGCCTAAGTCTCAAGTTACAAGTGATATTAATATTATACTTCATATGCCTGCTGTTTCTTCAATGGTAAGGCATTTAGATTTATTGTATTCAAAGCTTTTACAAAGACAGGAACCTCAAGAAGATGGTGATATTGTTGATATTTTAGGTAGACCACATTTAAGAACTAAATCATGGTTCAATCCTGGTCAGGGAATTAAGCAATCAGCAGCGGTTCAATAATATGAGTTCAAATACAAATGAAACTTGGGTATATCAAATATCTGGAAGAAGTATTAATTTATACCAATATGTTTATTCTGCTAACACAGATACTTTAGCTAACTATAGAATAAGACTTCCCGATTCTTATTTTGGGAGTCAATTAATATATCCAGATGAAGATATTGCTAGTGGTCTTAGAATTGAAGGGACTGCGTTTATATCTCCATTTGTAAAAGAATCTTTAGAAGATACTATATCTACAGCTTCTGGAACTGATATTAGTTTTGCTCTTTCAGGAACAAGAATAACTTCAGATAATACTAATAATTTTTGGGATACAACAAGTGGATTTGCAGCGGGCGATAAAATTAGAGTAATAGGTTCAGCTAGTAACGATGCTGATTATACTATTGACAGTTTTGGTGGTAGTGGTAATTCAAATATGGTTGTTTCTGGTTCTACATTAACAGATGAAAATACTGGGGAAAGTGTTACAATAAATCAGATACCTAAAGAAGATTCATCCCCAAGTGAAACATCTCATGTTAATTTAAGTAGATTATTGTGTCTGGCAGTTGTTGATTATATTAAAGCTCAATTAGCTGAAATAGCTGGCAGCGTAGATTTAAAAGAATATTATATGAAAGAATTTTGGAAAAAAATTGGAGATGATGAAAGTAATAAGCTTAAACACAGCATAACTTTTGCTTCCAGTGTTTATAGTGTAGTATAACACTACAGTTTATAATTAAATTAAAGTGCTTGTATAAGGAGCATTCTCGCCTCGCAAGGCAAGCACAACAACATAAAAGGAGAACAAAATGGCAAACCTTCAAAAACACAGAGCACACGAAGCTTTAAACACATCTAGCTCTGCTGACTTTCAACTTCAAACAGTACTAAGTGCAACTACATCAACTGAATTAAATGGTGATGTAAGTGGTTATCATACATTAATTATTCAGCCAAGTGAAGATGTATATTATGGTTTTTCTACATCATCTACTGATATGCTTGGGACAGCGGCTAATAATCTTTATTTAGTTGGTGGAGATACTATATATGAATTATCTATACCTCATGGTTTAGGAGATACAATATATTATCATTTTTTAGGGAAAACAGCTACTTCAGCTATTAGATGGGTAAAGGCATAGGGTGATATAATGGCAAGTTTCAAAAATTTAATATCAACAACTGCTGATTCAATATCCTCAGGAGGTACTATAACTGGTGACCTCACTATTTCAGGTGATTTAACTGTAACTGGTAGTGGTGGAGCAGTATATGATGAAATAATTGAAGGTAGCTTACATATTAAAACAGCGGCAACTGGTGGAACTATTGCAGATTTATCATACGCTGATGATTTAGTTATTGAAGATGATGGTGGGGCTGGAATCAGTATCAGAACTCCAGATGCTAATTCTGGAAATATTGTTTTTCAGGTACCTTCCAATGATACAGTAGCAAGAATCCTTGCAGATTACGGTAGCGGTAGTGAATATTTAGCGATTGAGGTAGACGGCTCAGAACGCTTGAGAATTGACTCTTCAGGCAATGTCGGCATCGGAACTGAGACTATTCCTCATGGCGGTGTAGGATATGCTAAATTAGCAATAGATGGGACTAATACAAGTTCTGCTGGTCCTCATGTTCAATATACTACTGCTTCTGATGATTACCCCTTGTTTCAGCAATTAAACTGGGGTCACGATAGTGTACATATGTTATTTGATTCATATTTTGATGGCGACTGGAAATCATCTGATGCTGGGTCAAATTTTAAGATAGGCAAAAGCTCTGATAAATTTATTATATCGTATGACTCTGGTATTTCGGCTGGGAGTGCTGTGACTTTCAATGACGGCATAGTGCTTGATACGTCAGGCTACGTCGGCATCGGGACAACGGTGCCAAAAGTAAAATTTGTTGCTTCTGATGGAAGTTTATCAACAACAGACCCAGTTACTGGTACTACAGTTGTTGGACTATTTGCTTCTGCTAATGATGCGATAGATGGTGGTTCTGGAGGTCAGTTAATGGTACAATCTACAGATGCTCAAGCCATTGATAAAGGGGGGATGCTATCATTTGGAGGAGAAAGACAAGATAGTCAATCAGGGGCTTTACCTTGGTGTGCTATTGCTGGAAGAAAAGAGAATGGCACAACTACGAATTATGCTGCTTATCTACAATTTGCTACCAGAGCAAATGGTGGAGCAATAACTGAACAAATGAGAATTGACTCGGCTGGCAAAGTTGGCATCGGAACTGATTCTCCCGACACTATTTGCCATATAGAAAGTGCAAATCCGTATTTGACTCTTGAGAATAGTTCAACAGAGGATGGTGATACTGGCAGGGAATCACAAGTAAGATTTCAAGGTAGACAATCGGGTGGAGAGGTAAGTGTATTGGCTAAGATTCAAGGTAGTCATGATGGCTCTTCTGACGATGAAAAAGGACATTTATTGTTTTATACTAATTCTGGAGGTTCAGAAGCTATAAGATTTAAAATCGACTCCGACTCCCGCATCTCGCTATCGAATAATGATAGTGGTACTTCAAATACCATATTTGGAAAAGGTGCGGCGGCAAATTTAGATGATGGTTCTAATTACAATACTTTTATAGGTTGGGAAGTTTCAGACGCATCGATGAATGATGCTACATATAATACTGGAGTGGGATATAGAACATTTAAGAATTTGACTGAAGGCGATAACAATGTGGCAATCGGAGCCGATGCAGGGTTAAGTATTACTACTGGTACTGGTAATGTCGTTGTTGGTCAAGCGGCGGCTGATGCATTAACCACAGGAGCAGATAATGTAGCAATCGGCAGAATTGCACTTGGCACATCAGTTGCTGGCATGAATGATAACATTGCTATTGGAGCCAATTCCATGGGGAATGCTAATAATTCTTCATCTGTTGGGAATATATCAATCGGTACAAATGCCCTTGATGCTATTGGAACTAATGCTCATACAGGAACTATTGCAATTGGGCATCAAGCTCTCACCGCCCTCACAAGTGGTGCTGGGAATGTGGCGGTGGGATATCAAGCCGCAGATGGGATTCTCACTGGTGCGCAGAATACCGCTATTGGTTATCAGGCACTTACTGCCGCTAATGGTTCAGAGTCAAAAAATACAGCAGTTGGTAATTTAGCTTTAACTTCCTTCGATGCGGATGGTGATAATAATAATACAGCTATAGGATATGGTGCTGGTGCATCCTTATCAACTGGAGAAGATAATACAATTGTAGGTTCAGGTGCATTAATAGGTTTGCAAACTGGTGCAGGAAATATCGCTATTGGGTCTGGAGCTTTTGATGCCGCCGCTCTTGATGAATCTAACAATGTTGCCATTGGGTATGATGCAATGGGTGCTTGCGACCAAGGTTCTCATGTAAGTGCTGATATCGATAGGAATGTTTGTGTTGGTAGAAATGCTGGTTTTGGCGGTGATTTTGGTTCATCAGACTTAAACTTTATAGATAATGTTGCTGTTGGAGATGGAGCTATGGATGCAACTGGTGCTTACCAAGCCTATGATAATACTGCTGTTGGTGCAAATGCAATGGGTGGAAGTTGGGTGGCTACAGCTTACTATAATACAGCCATTGGTTCTTCTGCTTTAGTTGGAGCATTAAATACAGCGACTGAGAACGTAGCAGTCGGAGCCAATGCGGGAACTTCAATTACTACTGGCGACCAGAACACGATTATTGGGACATCGGTGGCAACATCAGGCTCTGCTTCACAGAATCAAAGCGTAATAGGATATGGAGCAACAGGCGTAGCAGACAACTCAGTAACACTTGGAAACGCATCTGTCACCGATGTTTATATGGCACAGGATAGTGGAGCGTATGTTCATTCTCAAAATGTACCTAACCATGTAGCGAATACAATGTCTGCTCCTTATTACAGGTTTGATGGGAGTAATGATGATATAGAAATTGCGGATTCAGCACACTTGAGTTTTGGCGGAACTACTTATGATACTCCATTTTCTATATCAGCATGGATTAATATGGAAGATGCTACAAATTTTCGCATAGTATCTAAAGGTACATATAATAGTGATATGGAGTATCTGTTCACGGGCAATGGCAGTGATAAATTAGCTTTAGAAATATATGATGAATCTGTGGCAGATACCTATGAAGTAGCGGCTACAACGGCAGCATTAACTGATTACGAAGGTAAATGGATTCATGTTTGTGGAACTTATAATGGTGTAGGTGGCACAAGTGCAAATGCTGGAATTACGCTTTATATAAATGGAGTTTCGCAAGCACTAACTTTAGCTGGTAATGGTACTTATGTAGCAATGGAGAATCTTACTGATGAAGTAAGAATTGGTAATTATGCAGATACTCAGTACGCACAAGGTTCTATTGCTGGAATACAAATTTTCAACCTTGAATTATCAGCCGCCGAAGTAAAAGAACTCTACTCTGGTGCATCAGTACCTTTTAAATATAAAGGGGCGAATCAGACGGATAATTTTGGAGGATATAATCTTTCTTCTGGATGGGCAACAAGCAATGCTACTATAGATAGTTCTACTCAATTTACTGTTGATAGTACAGGCGGTTATATAAGAGCAGCCACAAGTACAACTGCTGGCAAAAGGCATATGATTCATATTATAGGTACACAGCAAAGTGGTCAATCTTTTGCAGTATTAGACTATGATGGTAACGATGATTTAGTTACTTATGGTGATAGTACAAGTAGTACCATAACGGGTACATCTTTTGATGAGAGGTTTGAGTGGACAGGACAAAGTAATGGATATCAGTTCAAAGGCATTGCTGGCACAGGGCAAATACAAATTACAACTTTAAAAACTACCTTAATCGGTGCAGTCGCAGAATACGATGGGTCTGGAATAGCAAGTGATAAATGGTTTGACAAGTCAGGTAATGATTTACACGGTACTGTTTCAGGTGCTACCGTAGAAAATGCACCCGCTGGTGATGATGGATTGATTTATGAGGAAGGCACGTGGACACCGGGATTTGAAGGTGCGGTTGCTAACCCAACATCTGTAGTGTGGTCTGAACAAACTGGTAATTATGTCAGAATTGGCAGACTGGTTACGGCTTCTTTTTATTGGCGACCACAAAGTTGGACAGGTGGAAGTGGGAATTTAAAGATTACTGGTCTCCCTTTTACTATTGACGGTGCTGTAGTCTCTGGTAATGCAATGACGAATAATTTAGATTATCCGACTGGTACTACTATAGCTTTTAATTTTGGTGATGGTAATGCATTTTTCTACGTACATATGTCAGGAGACGATATCGCTTGGGACCCAGTAGAAGTTAGTAATGTGGCGGCATATGATATTATTCAAGGGACAATAACATATTATGCGTAATAATTCAATACTGTATGGATATATAGTTGGAAATGAATAAACAAAGGAGTCAAAAATGGCTTTAGAAAAAGTGGTCGAAGTTGACCAAATAGAAGTAAAAGGCGAATACTCAATACAAGTTCGCCAAGCAACAAAGGTACTGGATGATGGTGTTCAGATTGGTGGTGTATCATATCATCGTCATGTAGTACAACCAGACAGTGATTGGTCAGGTGAAGATGCAAAAGTAAAGAAGATTGCAGATTCATTGTTTGATGCTGATTGCAAAGAAGCATGGTTCGTATCACAGAATGGCTACCCAAGCGGTGACCCATCTAATTCATGGTCAAAGGCAGAGATACAGAAGTATCTTTCAGTTCGTGGCGTTGATTGGGACGAAGGCAATACCAAAGAACAATTATTAAGCAAAGTTCCAAAAGAGTAAATAACAACAAACAGGAGAATAGCAACATGGCTAAAAAAGAAAAAGACCAGCCGATGTTAAACTTTGAAGGCAATGAATATGTCATAGAAGAGATGTCGGATGAATCAAAACAGATTCTTAATCATATTAATGATATGCAGAATAAGCTGAATACAAATGCTTTTGTAAAAGAGCAATTGGATGTAGGTAAAGAAGCATTCATTAATTTGCTCCGAGAATCTCTAAAAGAACCTGAAGCCGAAGAAGAAGCTGAATTGGTGGAAGCTGAGGCATAAATGATAATCCGTAGGTGTAGTCAAGGTCATCGTATCAGACTCCATAAAAATACCACACCCGGGGTCACCCGAACCAAGACATACAAGGATGGAACTGTCGAAACCTTGACTTACCCTACGTCAGGATATGATTATTTTGTAGAAGTAGATGGCTCTGTAGTAAGACGCTCAGATAGCTTTAAGAATATAGAAGAATACTATGTTGATGAATGTGCTAAGAAACATGAGAATGGACATGGTAGGGTTCTAATTGGAAAACATCATCTTATTAATGGAATAGCTACACTACAAGCAGAATATCCTACTGATACAAATACTAAAGACCAAATAAAAGATTTTTATGATACCCGTGGAATATCCTATAGTAGTAGTGAAACAAAAACAGAGCTTCTATCTAGGATAGTTCCTATGTATCAAAACAATGTAGTAGTATCGAAACATTTAAGTAAAGGATAAGGTATGATTAAGCCAATCACTAATTTTGTTAGATGGCAACTTACTACTGGTCAACTAGATCATTGGACATCTTATCACTTAGCTGCTGGGGCATTTATATGTAAAGTAGCTTTATGGCTTGGAGCTAGTGATTTCTGGGCTGTCATGTCTGTATTTATAATAGGCGTACTATGGGAAGTGGCTGAATACTTCATAGAAGGTACTGAAGAGGTATATGGAACTAAGAAGAAATGGGCATATAATACAGCTGCTGATATCTTTGTAGAAACTGCAATAGCAATTTGGATGGTAGTATGAAGCCAAATGAATTTAAAGTATTTGTAGGACTTATGATATTATTGCTGGCTATCTTATGTGTAGTGTCATTATTTACTGGATGTGATTCAGGCTGGTCAATAGCTGGCTGGGAGATTAAGTGAGTGGTAAACCACCTACAGCCAGAAGCTATAGGGGAACTCTCGTGGATGATAACATGGTTTTCTCCTTCAACATTAAATGGTTGGGACAGATTCTGGTTCTGTGTGGGATGTTGGTTTACGGTTTCTGGAATATTATCGCACGTATCGAAGCCCTTGAGGACGGGATGGCTACTTCGACTGCCCAGATCGGTGAACTGGTTGATAGACATATAATAGATGAACAACAAAGATACAAAAAGATGGAAGAAGAATTGCAATGGTATCAAAAAGAATTAAACCTAAACCCATTAAGTTGGCGAAAGAAAAAGAAAAAGTAAGGGCTATGTCTTTTAGTGAGATATTAGCTAAAATAAATCATTATGTAAGTACACATGGTAGCTTGCCAAGGAATTAAATCAAATGAAGGAATTTTTAACACTCTACTCAGAAGCGGGGATGATAGGTGTTGTTGGGGCTATGTTTATGTTTTTAGTTTATTCTATGAGCAAGAGAGCCAGTCAACAGGCTGAAGCACTTGAAGACCTTAAAGTAGAAAATGAAGAACAATCTGTAAGGATTTCCAATATTGAATCTATTGTGCTTAAATTCTTAGATAGATGGAACCGTAGTGATGAAACAAGAGATAGACGACATGAAGATGTTGTTAAAGAGATTAACGATATGTCTGATGTTCTTATGGAAATAAAAGGAAATGTGAGTAGAATAAATGGCAGGCACTAGATTGACAGTAGCAGAATACAGAGCTGAAAACACAGCAAGACTTGTTAAATTAGAGGAGCGTCAGATAAGTATCTTTAAAACACTGCAAAGAGTTGAAAGGAATATCGAAAAGATTAATGGACAAGTACAGGAAAATAAAACTAACTTGGCTAAAGTGGGCACTGTTGGCTCTATTGGTATTCTTGTTGTCCCCGTTGTTGTATCAATAATAATGAAATTACTATGATGCTCTGGATATCCCCCTTACATACATTAATCCTCTCCAATATCTGGGGCATCATTATTAAAATAAAAAGGAGTTAATATGAGCGAATGGGTAAGTTGGACAAACGCCTTCTATATGGGCGGTATTATTATGGCTGGTATTGCTACTCTTGTAGCTGCTAAATATAAGAACATAGTCAAAGAATTTGGTGATGTTCTAAAGAAATTAGAAGACGGCTACAGAGATGGCAAGCTTACAAAGCAAGAGAAAGATGCTGTAATGAAAGAAGTAATTGATGTAGGCAAAGCAGTTCTTAAAGCTAAATGGGGCTTATTCTAAATGCCATACGGCAAAGGAACATATGGGTCTAAAAGAGGTAGACCTCCAAAAAAAGGAAAATCAAATGCCAAAGTTCGGAAAAAGAAGTCAAGAAAGACTAAAAGGCGTAAACGTAAAACTCGTTAATGTACTGAACAAATTAATAAAAATAATGGATGTCACTATTATTGAAGGCGTTCGTTCAGAGAAAAGGCAGGCAGAATTACTTAAAAAAGGTGCTACAAAAGTTAAATATTCAAAGCACATGGAAGGAAAAGCTGTCGACCTTGCTCCTTATCCTGTTGATTGGGAAGACCGTGAAAGATTCCATTATATGGGTGGTATGCTTAGAGGCATAGGACAACAAATGGGTGTCGATATTCGCTGGGGTGGTGACTGGGATTCAGATGGTGAAATTAAAGATAATAATTTTGATGACTTAGTTCATGTGGAGATAAAAGAATGACTATAGTAGTTCCTAAAGTAACATACCAACATGGCTCAACATCATGTAAATATATAGTATTTTTTGATAATACCCACAAGGTTGGAAGAAAGTGCCGAAGCAGACTTATAAAATAACTGCATTTCATGGTGGTATAAATTCAAATTCTGATCCAAGAGATATTAATGAATATGAATCAGTATCTTTATATGATATAAATATAGATAAGGTTGGTAAACTTTCTACAGTTGGGACTATTTCATCTACGGCCACCAGCAATACTCTAACAATTTTACCAAATAGAGGTCTATATGTTTTAGACAGTGATAGAAAATTAGATGGTAGTTCTGCAAATGAAACTATAATATTTAATTATGATACAAACGATACAAATATAGATGCAAAAGATAGCGCAGGTTGGGGTACTGATAAAATTACATTTGGAGGGGCAATTTCACCAGTTTATTATTCAGCTGATGGTGTAGTAAGAGTATCTGATGCTGCTTTTTCACAAGACAGTCAATGGTTTGGATATATAGAAGATCAAAGATTTGCATCTTTAAATGCTGTTGGTCCTTCTGCTGCTTGGGTTAATGTAGATCAATCTTTATCAAAACCAACAGTGGGGAAATGTTTAATATCTACAGCATATGAGGGTACTGAGACAAATGGTATTGATTCTGCAAATGCAGAATATATAGGGACCGCTATAGATGGTGCTGTAGATTTAGGAGTACCTGATGTTGTAGAACCAGCATCAGTTAATTTAAGAGTTGGGATTCAATATAGTGAATTACAACCAGATTTAGCTGCTAATTGGGCTTATGTTCAGGCAACAGGTGTCAATGTAGGAGCATCAACCAATCTTTACAAATATCCTTACCAATTTTTAAAGAATCAAGTAAAAGTTATAACAAGCGGAAATGCATATTACTCTCATATATCAGATAGTGGACTTAATTATACAATAGATGATAGCACAAATTTTGCTATTGCTATATTTATTACAAGTGGGAGAGAATATAATAAACTAGATAAAGTCCATGTAGATTGCGGTACAGGCAGTGGGAATTATACATGGGCAGTAAATAAGAATGATATAGTACCTGATTGTTGGAATTTAATAGTATGTGCTAAAGATACTTATGATTCTATTGCAAGCACTCCTCCAGATTGGGGTGATGATTTTACTGCTTGGGGAATGTTTGTTTATCAAAGTAGTACAGAATCTGGTAATGCTTCACCTACATTTTTTGCTAGTGCTCCTTTAGTCACTGACGCTGCTTTAGATGGTTTCCAACCTGGCGTATATACATTTCATTATACTTGGTTATATGATGCTGAAAGAAAGCAAGAATCTCTTCCTTTTCAGTTTGGAGATATTAGCCCAGAATTAACAGGTACCCATACAGGTGGTGATTCTGATACTGACATGATAGATTCAGCTGCTTCATTTGGACCAAATGATAATTTGATAGGTAGGCTAATACAAAATATAACTGATGGTAGCGAAGGATTTATTGACGATAGCACTAATACCACTGCTGATGCATCTGATTTATTATATGGTAGTGATAATAGTTGGGATACAGCAGATGATGATGCATACAAAATAAATGCTGTAAATGTTAATAAAGTTGTAATTCTGAAAAATCCATGTTTATTTAGATTTGATACTTATATGTGCACTAATAATTTAGCTGGGGATGCGTACTCTCTTGATAAAAGAATAAGCGGGGCTAGATTATATTGGAAAGTTGAAGAGAATGACAATTATTTTTTAATTGGAGAATTAGATTTTATAAACAAAGGTTTTAAATGGACTACTGATGCTGATATTGTGGCTTATGATGCTGTAAATACATCAGATGCCACTGCTCCTATATTAAGTAAAACTTCAATAATAAAAAATATATCACCATCTTCATCTAATAATGTTGATACTTTTAAAAATATTAATGGTTTTTCTACAGAAGTATTATCTATAGATGCTCAGTATAAAACTGCTGTTGTGCAAGGTAGGCGTGCTTATATAGGGAATATAAAACAAAATGGGAAAACTCATCCAGACAGAATATTAAAAAGCCAAGTAAATAGATTTGATACTTTTCCAGAAGGACTGGGTAGTGTTGATGTGGTTATAAGGGATGGTGAAAATATAGTTAAATTAGAAACTTTTGCTGATAGGATATTACAATTTAAAGAAAATAGTTTATACATAATTAATGTATCTGAAAATGTGGATTTTTTAGAAGACACATATAGAAATAAAGGTTGTGCATACCCTTATCATGTAACCAAAACAGATTATGGCATAGCATGGTTTAATATTCATGGTGTTTATTTTTATGATGGTAAACAAGTTTCAAATCTTTTAGAAAGAAATAATATTAGATTAATTAATGAAGAAGATTGGGGAACCTTTATTACTGGTGTTTTTACTGATGCGACTTGTGATTATAATAATGACCCAACAATAGATCACGATGATGATGATGGTAGAATAAAAGCTGATCTTTCTGTTACTGGAACTAATATACCAGCAAGTTCAACGGTTGATTCTGTAGCAAGTGATACTTCATTTGAATTATCTGCAAGTACAGCTGGGGGTGTTCATACTAATAGCACTTTAACATTTACAGATTCTAATATGTATTATTCACATATAGGGTATATACCTAAAAAACGTCAATTATTAATACTTACTGCAAGTCATGAATATCATATATATGATTTTGTATTGCAGTCTTGGTTTAAGGGTAGGATTATAAGATCAAACCAAACTACTATGACTAATTTTGCTCTTGATTCAGACCAAGACTTATTTTTTTTAAGTGGAACTGCTTCTGATATTATGAAATGGGCTCCATCCCCAGCATCAAGTAAAAATTTTGGATTACAAACAAAAGATATTGATTTTGGAGAACCTGGCGTAAGAAAAAAGATTTATAGAGTTTATATTACATATAAATCTGGTGGGACGACTAATGTCCAAGTTAAATACGATACTAATGGGCATACAGATTTTGATTTAACTTTTGCTGATGGCGATAATTTTGCAAGTGATGAACTTGCTTATGATAGTGGTAATGCTAATAAGTGGATTCAAGCAACTTTAAAACCGAGTACATCATCTCAGGCGAATAATATTTATTCTTTTGCTTTGAAATTTACTACAGATGGTACTGTCCCATCAACATTTGAAATTAACGATATAACAATTGTTTATAGAATGAAAAATATACGATAATGGCTTTAACTAGAGAAGAAAGAAAACTGCTTCATCAAAAAGCTAAACAACCAACATTTGGAGCTGGTAAGCCTGATAAGAGTGAGGGGTATGATGGCGATATATCTTTTAGAAAAGTTGAAGGTTCTGGGACTGTAGAGTATGTAAAACAAAATGGAGACTGGATAGCTGTGGCTTCTTCAGGAGAAATGCCTACTGTTAGAATTGTAGGTGGTTCTGGAGGAGGGGGTGGAACTGGTATAACTGTACATGGTTCTTTATCTGGTCTTGGTAGTGATGACCATAAACAATATATATTAGTAGATGGCACAAGAGCATTTACTGGAGCAGTTACAGTTGGTTCTGATGGGGCAGGTCATGATGTAACTTTTCATTCTGGGACAGGAAGCGATTTATTCTTTTGGGATGCTTCTGAGGAAGTCTTACAGATAACTGGTACAAATGCGGCAACTGCTTTAGACATATTAGATGGTGATGTACGAGTAGTAGATACACTATATTTTTACGATAGGGGTGGAGAAAGTATATCGAGTAATGGCTCTACTCTCAGTATAGCTGGCGGTAGTGAGATAGATTTAACAGCTACCGCAATAGATGTAAATGGCACATTTGATGCATCTGGAACAGTCGGCCTTGCTTCATCTTCTGGAGTTACTACAATAGGTTCAAGCAATGCACTGACAGTATCAGCGGCTGGTGTTCTAACCGTTAATAGCGCAACAGACGCAACCAGTTCAACTTCAGGCTCGACTATCATTGATGGTGGTGTAGGGATAGCAAAGAAACTTTATGTAGGTACAGATTTAGATGTAGACGGTACTACAAACCTTGATGCTGTTGATATAGATGGTAATGTGCAGTTAGATGGGACTTTTACTATTGGTACATCGGGTAATGGTCACGAAGTAACAATGCATGGGTCAACTTCTGGTAATTATATACAATATGATGACGGAAATGATGAATTAATATTAACTCAAGATACTAAAATTATGTTCCATGATTCTGGAGATGAATACATAGGGGCAACCTCAGATGGTAATTTAAAAATAAACGCAGGCACTAATTTACTTTTGAACTCTGCTGGAACTCTTGATATAAATGGTGCAACTGGTGTAGATATACAAGAGAATGGTTCAAATATAATACGAATAAGTACTACTAGAGTTATATCTACTGCTAATACTGCTCAAATAGATTTAGATTGCTCTGGGTCTTTGTCTCTTAATTCTTCTGGTGGACCTATAAATGTAGGAAATGATACTGATACTGGCAATATAAATATTGGAAGTGGAAGTTCTGCTCGTACAATTACAGTTGGACATTCAGCTTCTACTGAAGTAGAGGTCCATGCAATTCTTGTTGATATTAATGCAGGCTCTAATGGAATAACTATTGATGCAGCAGGGGCATCTAACTTAACAACTTCATCTGGAGCATTGACTATCACATCAGCAGCAGCGGCTACATGGTCAACAGCAGCTGGAAATCTTACTCTTGATTCAGCCGCAGGTAATTTGGTATTAGACGGACATACAGGAGTAAATATAGATGCATCAAATAGCGGTAAGGTTGCTATTGATGGTGCGGGTGGAATTGATATTGGTGTTGCAGCAGATGTCGCAATAGATATTGATTCATCTACATTAGATATTGATGCAAGTGGGGCGGTAACTATTGATAGTACATCTACAATTTTAATTAGTGGTGATGATGGAGCAACTTTTAGTGATGATACTAAAGCTATCGTTTATGATGGTTCTGGTAATCTTGATTTTGATGCTGTTGCATTGGATATGGATTTAACTGATTCTTCATCTATTACCATTACATCTTCTGAAGCTGCAGAAGATTTAACTATTCAACAAGTAGGTGGTAATGACTCATCTATTTTTATTTTAGCTGCAGGAACTGGTTCTGATGCAATAAAAATTGATGCAACTGCTGGTTCTATGGAAATTGGAGTATCTTTAGCTGATGAGAAAACGATAACTTTAGGCAATACAGGTTCTACATATCTGCAGTTAATACCTCATGGTACTGCTGGCAGTGAAAAGATTCTTATAAAAAACACAGCAGGTTCAGCTGATGATGCTTTAAAATTATGGTCGGCAGCTGGTGGTATAACTCTTTTAGCAGCTAGTGATTCACTTAATATTGATGCGGATGGTACAGCCTCAGATGCATTAAATATTGATTCTGCTGGTGGTATTGATATCGACGCAGCAGATGAAATTACAATAAATACAACTTCCGCAGATGGTCACATAATTTTAGCATCTGCCCACACTTCTGGTCTCGCATTCCACATTGATGCTAATCAAGACGCTGCTTCCGAGGTTCAAATCGATGCTGGTATTTTAGATGTTGATGTTACAGCAGGTTTTTCTATTGATGGGGCTGCTGCTTCTAATATTACTGTGGGTTCTGGTGATACTGATGAAAATCTTACTCTTTCTGTTACTGGAGCTACAGCTTCTAGTTTAATTCTTTCTTCAGCAGGCACTGGATCAGATGCTATAGATATTAATTCTACAGCAGGAGGGGTAGATATTGATGCCGCTAATGAAATTGAAATCACAACTACTTCAGCAGACGGTCATATCTCTCTTGTCTCAGCTCATACGGCAGGATTAGCATTTCATATAGATGCTAATTCTCACGCTAGTTCTGAAGTGCAGATTGACGCAGGTATTTTAGATGTTGATGTAACTGGATCAGCTACTATTGATGCTGGTGCAGCTTCAAATTTAACAACTTCAGCAGGAGCTTTAACTATTACATCAGCGGCGGCAGCTACATGGTCATCCGCTGCAGGTAATCTTACTGTTGATTCAGCGGCTGGTGTTTTGGTTTTAGATGGACATACTGGTATAACATTAGATGCTTCAAATAGTGGCAATATTGAAATAAATGTTACCGCTGCTGATGATATACTAATTGGTAACGATGCTGTCGCTCAAGACGTTTTAATAGGTAATGCAGCGGCAACTCAGGTTGATTTAACTGCTATTTTAGTTGATATCAATGGTGGGTCAAGTGGTGTTACAATAGATGGGGGTGCGGCGAGTAATTTTACTACAAGCGCTGGAGCATTAACATTAGCATCAGCAGCTACAGCTACTTGGACTTGTGGTGGAAATTTAACATTAGATGTTACTGGGAATATTATTTTGGATGCAGCTAGTAATATTATATATTTTAAAGATAATGGGACTCATGCATTAACTTTTGAAAATGATGAGAATGGTGAATGGACTATTGAAAATCAAACGGCTGGTCAACAAATAGATATATCATCTCCTAATGGAATTACTTTGGATGGATATAGTTTATCATGTAATCAAAATTATGAACTTCATATAGGATCATCTGGCGTTAATAATTTTTATACTCATGGAGATGCTGATTTGAAGAAAAACTACAGTATGATTGCTGTCCAATTTCAAACACCTGCTACTGGTACTGGATCAGATATATGGTCTGAAGGTGCTAGTTATTATAATTCTTAATTATGGCAAAATACGCTCCACTTCCATATCCAATTTATAGGTATTGTAGAATACCTAAGAGGAGACTAATCTCTGGGTTCCTAACTGTTAATGTAGTTAATTCCAATGCTAATGCTAATAGAGATGATTTTAATGAATGGGTTTATACAAATTGGACAACTCCTCTTAGTGACGAAGTACAAGCTGCTTCACCATTTGCAGATGATGATAATGCTTTAGTGGATAGCGTATTTGGTAGTCATTCAAATCAGGACCCAGGTAGGACTGGTAAAAAACTTAGTTTTGGAGATTATGATTGTTTTTTGTTTTGGGTAGTTGGTGGAATGTCTCAGCATGACCCAGTAACAAGTGGCCCTGCGATAACGGATTTTACAGGATATTCTGGTTCTGATACCACTGCTGATGCATGGTATACTTCAGTAGTTGACCCATGTCAGAGTTTTTTAAAGTATCATTTAGTATCAAGAATTAATAACGGTTATGGTTATGGGGCAAAAGGATGGACAGAGGATGATGGTTATTACGGTCAAATAGCTCAAGCAAGACATTCATATTTAGGAGGTACTGGAACAGGGACTTCATATATAGCTCCTGGTAACGATAATGTTGCTACAACTAGGGCTAAAGGTGATACTATGTTACATCAAGAAGAAGGTAAGTATATTGAGTATTTAATGAGTAATGGTATATATAGTGCAGCAAATCATGGAGATATAGATTTAGACAATGATGATGAGAATACATTTTTTCCCCCAGTTCACTTTATTGATATATATGCTATACATTATGCTAAAGTAGCTAACCAAACACATACTAGTAATCCTACTATATATAGTATGTCAGCAGGTGGAGGGTATCATGATAGTTCTTTTTGGGATTTAGTTGTGAAAGTTAATCTAAGGGGGTTTGATCAATCTGGATCAAATGGAGCCGCTGACAGAGTTTGGTTTGAAAGTAATACAAATGTATTCTTTCAGCCTTTTGGTGAAACTGGGAATTTTAATTTTGGTAGTAGCTATCACACATCTTAGTTAAAATATATGTTTAGCAATAGTAATAATATTAAATTAAAGAGTATAAAAAGGTAAATTAAATGGCTTTAGCAGATTCAGTATTACAATACGGTAAAACCATGAGGGGGTTAAAGAGCAGAGGCTATACATCGAAAAGTATTTCCATGTTTGGAGATTTTGCTATGGACGCTGGTAAGGGCTTTGCTGCTTTAGGTAAAGCAACAGTCCCTTTCAGAGCAAGGGCTAAAGAATTTGAACGAGGTTCTAAAATTTTAGAATTAGGTGAAGAACCTACAATGTTAGAAAGAATGGGGTTAAGAAATATTGAGAAAAGAGGTGGAACTTTTAAATCTGAACGTTTAGGAAGAGAATATACAGTTGAAGACATTATTAGTGTAGGCGTTCTTGGTGCTGATACTCCAGAAGCTATGGGTGCTAGGTTGGAGTATGGAAAGGTTATGGGAGATGATTGGAAAACACGTTTTGGTAAACCGTGGAAGGAAGGAAAAATTGTAGGAGAGAGTGCAGCTTCTCATCTTGGTGATCCTGATATAGGAGCCTTACAAGATGCGGGTCTTCCTGATCTTTTAAAACAAGGAAAGAAGAAACGTTTTCTTACAAAGGAGACCACTACGTCACTTGGATTAAAACCCAGTAAAGAAGAATTTGCTAAATGGGAAGCTGAGAAACAGGCTCAAGAAGATATACTAGTAGAAGAATTTAAAGAAGAAGATAAGCCTTTTATTTCTGATGAAGACATTCCTAAACCAGAATTTATGAAAAAACAAGAGAAAAAATTAGAAATAGAAAGCGATTATAATCCTAAAAATACAGAACATAATAAACAATTAATTGTTAATGCTTTTAAATTATTTGCGAATACAGACTTAAAAGATTTTAAACAAGTATATCAATTAAAAGATAAACTTGAACTATATGCATTTAGAAATAAAACTGTTTCTCAAATTTGGGATGAGGCATTTGCAGGTGATTATGGGAAATCGTGGAGTGACTTAACAGATGCAGATAAAGCTAAAATTTACTCAGGGTCATAATGATTAAAGAACAATTTAGAAAACAAAAGGAAGTAAAATGCCTGTTTTAGCAACATTAGCAGCAGGAGCTACATTACTTGGAATGGGGGCAAAGGCAGTTGGTGCCTTAGGCAGAGGCTGGTCAGCTAGTCAAGCTGGCGCAGATACTAAAAAAGCAGCATCAGCGGCTGAGAAAATTAAAGCTGACCAAGAAGCATTATTAAGAAGAGAAACTGAAAGCCAGTTTAGTTTAGCTACTCAAAATATGTTGAGAGAAACTCAAGCTGTAAATCTAGGAGCAAGAGAATCTTTAATGAAAACCTTTCGTGAAAAAGGTTCTTTAATTAAACAAACTGGTGGTATTGCCAATATTGGAGAAATTGAAGCTGTCACAAGTGAAGCATATGCATCTACAAGAGGTCAAAATAAATATGCATTAGATAAACTAGGAGATCAGTATACAGGTACAATTACTGGTATAGATATAGCAAGAGAAAGAAGTTTAGCTGGTATTAATGAAAGATTTAATGCTAGAATAGCAGAAATAGGACAAATTCCAGATACATTCTGGGAAGGGATGTTTGGAAGCAACCAGCAAATATCTGGAAGGAGTGATTTGTATGGCTAGTGGATTTTTTTCAGGTCTTGCGCAATTCGCCCCTGAAGCGGATTCTGATGATACATTTTCAGAACGATATAGACATAGTAAGATATATGATCAATTAACTGATCTTTCAGACGAAAAACGTAAATTAAGAGGAGATGAAATTAGAGAGAGTTCGGAAGAAAGAGCTATTTATGATCAATCTTTTCAGAAAGTTACTGCGGTTTTAGAATCATTAAGTAATATTGCATTACATGAAATATCAGATACAACGATTTCAAAAGAAAAGGCTATAGAAGTAGCTAATAAGCATATAGCAGAAATAGATAAATATAAAGCAACTCATCCAGATTTTAAAGACCCAGATTTTCAATTGCAAGCTGATGTAATTAAATCTTCATATAAAACACTTCTTAATTCGGTTCTAAATAAACATGAGTATGCTGGTATATTGAAATCCTTAAATGAGTTGCATAGAGAAGACTTAGAAAGCGGAATATTTGCAAATAAATATGATGCTAGCGATGAAATAATAACTAATGCTAAAAATCTTCAAGATGGATATGTACTTGAAGAAAAAGATGCAAAAGTTAAAGCACTTGGATTACTTATGGATGAGGCATCTAGGAGAGAATATGTTAAGAGAACATTGGCGAAATATGATATAGGCGAAGAGGCTGGAGACCCATGGGTTCAATTTAAGGAAGATGGTGATGTTGGACCATCTGAAAGAGAAATGGTTGAGGCAGCTCAGGGTCATCTTGAAGCTGGTGATATAACTAGTGCTTGGAATGTTTTGACTGGTGGGCAATTGGCTCAAAAAGAAGATAGAAAAACTATTGATGCGGGTTTAACTGCTCAACTTGAAGCTCTTAATGCAGAATTACGAACTGAGGCTGAGAATGAACGAGCAAAGATATTTCAGAGTTACGAAAAAATTAAAGATTTAATTCCTGCTAGGGAGTTTGATATAGCAAATTCAACCATATCATCATTAACCAAGAAGGGTACATATAGTCCTCAGTTGTGGTATAATGCATTAGATAGAGATATTAGTGGGTTTTTAAAATTATTTGATTCAGAGAGTAAAGCTGGCAAAAAAATATACGGAGATATGGCTGGTTTAGATGATGAAGGTAAAAAATATTACCTTGCTGGTCTTATAAGAAAAGTTGGTGACCAGTTTGTTTGGAATATTGGTCTTAAAGACGGAACTGCTGTAGTGCCATATACGGCAAAGAAAGGTGAAAACGTAGGTAAGCCATTGCCATTTCACAAATTTGGCGATCTTACTGGTACAATAAATAGAGAACTTGTTGATGATTCGAGAAAAGCTTTAGCAGAAGCATTTAGCCCATCAAAAACAATTCAAAGATTTGGTGCAAAGAAGGAAGACACAGGTAAAGTATCTGATGTTACAAGTTATGAATTTTTTCTTTATGTTGGAAATGTGATAGAAGCTGAGTTAAATAATCCTCTTCAAAAGAAAGAGTCAATGAGAAGAGCAAGAATAGCAGATGCAATCAAAAACAAGGAATTCTCAGCTGAGGTAGTTAAACAGACTCGACTAAGCAGATTAGACCTCGGGGCTGAAGGACTAGCCGATGCAGTAAAGGGTCTAAAAGGGAAAGCCAGGAAAGAAGCAACTATTAAGTTTTTTAAAGAGTATAAAGGTGATCTTACAGATGAAGATAGGAAGGAAATATCAGGTATGTCTTTAAAATATATTTATGAGATTAAAAAGAAATGAGTAAAAAAACTGAAGCTATAAAAGAAGAAAAAATAACTTATCTTGTTGATACTGGTTTCTACACTAGAGAAGAAGCAGAGCAGGAGGTTCAGAAATTGGCTGGTGAAGATGAAAAACCAAAAGCTACTAAAAAAACTGAGGAAGCTTTTAAAAAATATTATAAAGGTAAATCATCCCCAGGTAAATTAAAAAAGCTTGCATCTGATATTAAATCTTTAAGAAGAAAATACACTGGTAGTACTGATGAATATAAAAAAATGGAAACTGAATTTGGAAGGCGTGAGGATACTTTAAAAAAACTTAAATCAGAAGAAGCTGAAATGCAGAAAGAGTGGGATATATATGAAAGTGGAGAAGTTGAGGGATATAGTTTTGGAAAATCAAATTTCCCTTATTTAAATGTAGGTACATGGGGTAAATATTTACGTGCTGCATCAAATTTATTCCCAGAAGGTCATATTCTTAATAAAGAAGGTTCTCTATATCAAAATTTAATGAAGAACAGAGATAAGCAAAGAATGCTAGAAGAAGTTACATATGGTGATAGACCTTATCCAGTTTTTGGTAGTCGTGGTGTTGGGGCAGTTGATCCTTATGGATTGGAAAATAGAATGAGTTCACTTAAATCTAAAAATGAAAGTGTTTTATTCAGCTTGGCTGAAATGGAAACCGAATACAGGAAAATAAATAAAGGTCAGTATTTAGAAGGCATTGAAGAGCTTGATCCTCGTGTAAAAACTGAAGCAGATGAACTTTTAAAAGGCTTTATTAGTACAATCCCAGAATAATGCCACTAGACAGGCAAACAGTAATAGATGATATAAGGGCATCTAATCCAGAACTTTTTGAGGGATGGACTGATGAGAAACTTTATTTACTTATAAGACAACAAATCCCAGATTTAAATGTACCAGGCGAAACCCCAGGTGCTGCTTCCTATAGGGCTTATGGGGCGCAAGAGGTGCCTGGGTTCATGGACAGAGTTTCCCATCAGTTAGAGACTCAGCTTGAAGAAACAAAAGTTGGTCTGTATGGAATGATGCCATGGACAGAAACTGAAGCATATGAAAACTTTCGTATGTACAATCGTAATCTGTATAGGCAAAAAATAGCAGACAATGTTGAACTGCAAGCACTAACGGCATGGAAAGAAGATGAACCTGGATGGACTAATTTACATACAGCTTCTAGATCATTATCAGAAGCTTTACCATCTTTAGCTATTAATATTGTTGGAACTGCTGCAGGCATTGGGCTTGCTACTGCAACTGGCGGAAGTTCTCTTATGATGACAACTGCTACTATGGCTCCAATATTTGCTATGGAAGCTGGTGCTCAGTTCAATGAAGCTATGTCAACTCTTGTTGATGATGTAGGTCTTGATCCAGAGGAAGCTAGAGGATATGCTGGTATAACATCTCTTGCTTATGGTAGCATTTCCACTCTTTTAGAAAGGATAGGTGCTAAACATTTCTTAGGATTAGTTGGTCTTAGGGAACCTGGTGAACAAATTTTAAAGAGAACATTGGCTCAGAGAATTGTTGATGCTGGTGTTAATTCATCTAAGATAACAAGGGCTGGTTTAAGGGGTTCTGCTGGTATAGCTAAAACACTTGAAGGTGCTTTAACTGAGGGTGTAACTGAGACTATGCAGGCATACACTCAAAATACCATTAATAAGGCTTTAGAGCTTGGTTTAGGTGAGGATGATTATACTGCTAAAGTTGCTCTTCAGAAGGCATTCGTTGAAACTTGGGATGAGAAAGCAGTATGGGAAGAAGGTTTTGCAGGTGCTACAACTGGTATATTAGGTCTTCCATTTGGTGTTGGTACTCGTACACAAGCAGGTAAGGTAACATCTGAGGAAATTGCTGAAACCATTAGGGAAGAAAGAGGTGAAGTTGTCGGGACTCCAGTTGAAGACCTTAAAAAAGAAGTTCCCCCAGAAGGTCCAGTATCCCCAACTGGTGTTGTTTCTCAATATATTTCAGCAATCACTGGTGATGATCCAACTAAAGTTTCAGATTTTATTGAAAGTATAGAAGAGGGTACTAAAGACCCTGTATTAAAAAGGATTTTAAAAGCTGACCAAACAACAACTGGTATTGGTAAAAAACTTTTAATGATAGTGGGAAGTGATAAAAACTTAGTAGATGAAATAGCTAATTCTGAATTTGGGGATATGCTAACCTCTGAAATGGTTAAATCAATAATTGACTCCGAAAAAATCCCAGCTAAAATGAAGGGAGTTGATCCTCAGGGTAAATTAGAAGATAAAATTGATTTATTAAAAAATTATGCAGAGTATGGTCTTATTCAAAAAGGGAAAATTGTTGAGCAAGGACTCGGAGAACCTTCACAGGATGATATTGAATTAGGAGTTAAACCAGAATATGAAGATACTTTACCATTTGATAAAACTGGTAAACCTGCCATAGGAGATACTGAGATTCCACCAGGTAAAGATGTAGCTGTAAGGGTTGGAGGGAAAGAAATTCCTATTAAACCAGTAATTCCCAAGAAAATAACCGCTAAGGTAATGAAAGATTTTGTTGCAGATGGCACTGTACCTCAAGGAGTCCTTCAGCATATAGCAAATAAAATAGAAGCTGGTAAAAAACTAACAAAAAATGAAGAGACTATAAGACAAGGTAAAAGTGCTGAAATAGAAACATTATTAAAAGAGAAAGTAGAAACTCCAGTTCCTAAAGATATAGAAAAAGCTAAAAAAGATTTAGATAATTATATAAATGCAATATCTCAACAACCAAAATTATTAGAGGAATATAAAAAAGACCCTATTGCCTTTCTTGAAAAAGAATATAATGAAGCCCCAGATGATGTTCAAAAGGCATTTATTGCCCAAGCAATTAGTGCATATAAGGTTTTAAATGAAGTAAAAACAACTCCTTCTACACCTGCAGTTACCCCCAAAGCCCCGTTACGACCTCGGACAGGCAGATTTGCAAAATTAACTGATGTCCAATTGGAAAATAAATATTCCGAGTTGCAAACTCAAAGAAAAAATATTGTTGCTAACATACAGGCGAAAGGTAAGGGTTCAACAGAATCTATAGATAAAGAAATTAAAAGAGTAACTGATGAATTAGCATTAAGACAGGCTAAACCCGCAGCCAAAGAACAACTTGATAAGTATCTTGAGCCTATGGATAGAGTACAGTTCCCAACTGCAAAAAGTAGAGAAGAACAGATAGCAGTTGTAGATGGAAAAGAAGTCAAATTAACTGAAGAAGAATTAAATAGTCTTGAACTATTTATTGAAATGGATTCTAGTCCTGTTAAAATAGTTAAAGCTCAAGCTCAAGTAATGTTGCTTAAAATTGGTAGAGATTTAATTGAAAAGCATGGTAAAGCAGAAGTAAAAGCTAAAGCCAAAGCAGAGGTTCCTCCAGAAACAGCTGAAGAACCTACTGCAGCCCCTATTACAGGTATATCAACTCAGCGCAAAATGGATATAGTTCTTGGCAAGGTAGCTCTTGACGATATGACAGCTAAAGAACAAGAATGGACTGATACAGATGAAGCTAACCAAATTAGAGCGCAATTAGCAGCTGCTGTTCCTAAAGAGACTGCTGGAGCTGGGGATGCTGCAGCCTTAAAGGCGGCTATAGCTGCGAGAAAGAAAGTAAAAGCAGATACTACAGTAAGTGATGAAAACGTATCTAAACCTGAGAAAAAAATAACAGATAGACAAAAAAGAAGAGAAGCGAGGAATAAAAGAAAGGCTGATAGTAGTCAAAAAACTAGAGATACAGTAGAGGGCAAAAGAAAGCCTAAAGGGACTGATGAGAATTTCCAGGATTTAGGTGATAGCAATCTTCCTTATATAAAAGATCATCCAGAATTTACAGCAAGGATAGCTGCGAGATTAAAAAAGTTTTTCCCAGATATTGAACAAGCAGCTGTTGAGGGATTGATCATAAAATATGGTATAGAAAGAATTGGTATGGCAACTGAGGCTTTAGTTATGTGGTCAACAACAGATGGTAGAATTGATACTATACCTCATGAATATGCTCATATTTATATTAAAATGTTTAGAGATCAAGATATTGTTAAACGAGGTATAAAGTTATTTGAATCTGAAGAAGCACTTGTTAAGGCTATGGGTGAGTATTTTGTAGATAGAATGAAGAACAGACCTAGATCATTAAGGTTAAGATTTGAAAAGTGGTTAAAGCAATTTGTTGCTAGGGTTAAAAGAATGTTCCATGTTGAACCAAAAACTAAGCAAGAGATTATGGAATTTATTGCTGAAGAGTTTTATCAAGGTAGATGGCTTGGTGTGACGCCAGCTATTACGATCCCATTTGAAGAGTTCATGAGTAAAGACCCCAATCAAGATAGTAATGAAAATGATACAGATACAGCAAGTGGAGAAGAACATGAAGCAACTGGTGGTGAATCACTAAATCAAACTAATACTATTTCTAGCGAAGATGCTTATCATTCTTTTTGGAATGAAAAATTTGGAATCTATTTGCGTAAATCTGGTGATTATCCTAGAATGGTTGATATTGTATTAAAAAAACATAAAACTTTTGATGAGTATCTTAATGATGTATATGAACTTCTTGAAGAAATTGTTGCTGATAGAAAATGGGCGCAAGACGAATCATTTAAGCGAAGAGAAGATTTAACAGATAATGATATAAGACTTATTAGGCGAGAATGGACAAAATTAAGACAGAGAAATTATAGATTTAGTCCTACTAATAAAAACAGACAGGGGAAAGATGCTAGGCTGAATTTTCGTATCATAAGAAATTATGATTTAGACACAAGGACAGTCTTAAAAGGCAATAATAGAACTATGGGATTGGAAATAGCAGATGAACTTGACAGGGTCAATAATAAGCTCTTCCCAGATTCTGTAATGAGAAATTCGATAGAAAGAGATCATCAAAATAATAAACATAAAATTCGTTTAGGTATTTTACCAATGAAACAAATCATTGATAGAGCATTTAACAGAAAAGATAATTCTGAATGGTATAAAGAAGCTTCTGTCAATTTGACCAAAGATGAACTTGATAAAATGCAGGATGAAAATGATGGTAGATATGTAGATAAACTTATTGGTCAATTAAATGCAAGTTTAAATAGTGCTAAGAAAAAACATGAAAACGGTGTCCCTGTAGAAGAAATAAAAGAGTCCTTAAAACAAGAGTTAATGGATACAAATGCTAAACTATTAGTTATCAATGGAACAAAGTTTGGTGACAATTCGGCTGTTATAGGAAGTGTTGTTGAAAATATTAACCCTCATCAAATGACTCCAATGATGTTTAAGATGGCTATAGATGAAGAATTGAGGATTGGGAATATAAGGCAAGAACATTATGATATTATGGTTGATGAATCAAATCTTGATGAATTAATGGCAATGGATGATGATATTATTAATTCTACATTATCTGATTATATAGACAACTGGGTAAATGATAATCCAAATGGGAAATTAAGTGATTTGATAACTGAAATTAAAGGACTAGTCGAAGTTCTTGAAAAGAAAACATCTCTATCAGCATCTCTTCATAACCTCAGATTTTGGCAGGCTGTTAGAACACCAGATTATTTTATGTATGAAAAAAGTGCATCAGATACTATGATTAGACTTAGTATTGATATGGCTGAGGGTCAAAGACCAGTTGAATTAAGAGACATGAAGTTAATGATAGTACCAAAAGATTATACAGTTAGCGGAATGATACCAGTGAGGGATGCAAATGGTAATGTTGTAAAAAATAGAGATGGAAGCCCCCAAATGGAGCCAACTGAGGAAATACCATATGATTTATTTGATGGGGCATCAATTACTGGGACAGAATATTTAAAGTTGATGGCTGATGATATAGGATATACAAAATTCCAACAGATAAAAACATTTATTAGACATAGAGCTTTAAATAAAGATACTGGAGAGACTGATTATCTTGGTATGAAACATATGCAATTTGCTGGTTTTAAAAATATGGTTTTAAAAGATTCTGATGGTAATGTTGTAGCAACTATGGAAACAAATTCAACAACAAAATTAACTTATTGGAAAGAAATTAATTCTAGTCAAAAATTTGATATGGTTGCATCTTCTAATGAGGCTAAAATGACATTTGGAGGTTTTGCAAGTTCTGAGCAAAAAGTCAAAGCTTTTGGCGGGAATCTTGGAGATTATAAATCTGGCTATGGAGTTATTCATACAATACCATCATCATCTATTGTAATAAATAACGTACAGGAGAAGAGTAAAAATTCAGCATCTCACCCAATTGCTCTTGGCGAGTTGATGTTAATGCTTGGATATGGCAATACATATTCTGATAATGTTTTAAAATCTATAAGAACAAGATATTATGATGTTGTAAAATATTATACAGATAAGATAAATGGCTTTTATAAAGACCCTAAAAAATTCAGAGATTTTGTTATAAGAGCTAGGGATGATGGTAAAATACCAAGTGAACTTGAACAATATTTAGAAGATATAGGAAACGATGGAGAAGGTATATGGCATCCATCTATAAGAACCCATCTTCTCCCTGTTGTTAACTCTATTTTAATTAGAGATGGTTTAAATAAAAGTAGAGCCTGGGATGGTTCATCTTCTATTTTGTATATAAAACCATCTTTTAACAGTTCTGAGCATCCCAATCAGCACGTAAAAGAAGGTCATGTAATTTTAGCATCTGATAATAAGGTTGCTTTTAATCAAGTTAAAAAGAAATGGAAAGAATCTATTAGTGAAGAATTGTATGACAGAATAATGGCTACAAGACTTACTAAACATGAACTTATAAAAACATGGTTAAATCCATTTTTGGAACAGAATGATGTTAAAGTATTAATGCATAGAAATCCTATTTCTAAAGTTACTGGTCCTGTTGTTAGAAGAGTTCAGTCATTAGAAGAAGGTCATGGTCAAAGCATGCTTATGACATGGAAAGATGTTAAGGAAGTTTTTGATGGTGACTGGGATGGTGATAAAGGGGCATTTGAATTTGTGCCAGATGATTACAGCAGCAGTATGGAAGAATGGCAACAATATAGCATAGATAATAATATAGACAAAACTGCATCTCTTCCTTTATTTGGACCGAGAGTTGATGATGAAACTAATGAAACTGATTCCACAGCTTTATCTATATTTGATAGTGTTGATGAAATAGCGAGAAATGCGTCTAATACTGGAGCAACTGGTGTAGTTATGAATGCTAGAACAATAATGGCTGAATTGTTTAGCAAGAATTTTACTATGGATATTGAATCAACAGATGATTCTGGTAATGTAACACCTATTACAATTAAAGCCGCTGACCCTAATGCTGAAGTTATAATGGATTATATTGTAGTAGATAAATCAATGTTAAATGATAATGAAATCGAAATTTTAAAAGCTAATGGAGATACTTTAGTTGACAAAGATGGGAATGTAATTGATTTTAATAAAGCTAAAAATTCAAAAATTCCTATATTCTTAAAAACAACTAAAGCTCATGAACTTGTTATACTATTCCAGATGGCTGTTGATGGGTCAAAATTCACTCATTTAGCAACAATTTTAGAAAACTTGAAGGATGAACTAGGTAAACCTATGAGCATCAGTAATTTTATAAATTCTAGAATTTTTGATAAAACAGTAGCTGGTAGTCCAATTAGTATAGATTTTACAAATGAAGAATTGACAACTTTAGGTATAGTAAAAGGAGTGCAAAATTTTAGCTCTCAAAGACATGGTAGAACTAGAACTAGAATCTCTGCCAATCTTGATATTAATCTAGCAATGAGCAGAGAACTAAATTCAATGTTTAATGGGGATGAAAAATTAACTGAGAATGAACTTAAACAGCCTAAAGTAAAGGGTAAATTAACGGATGCTCAATATTCACTTGCATTTACAAAGAAAATCAGAAATGAAATTGCTAATAAAAAAGCTAGCTGGTCAGGTTACAGAGGCATAGATGATTTTATAATTAATTTAGAAAATAATATAAGCCCAATGGAAAGTTTGTTGATAGGCGCTGGTATTAATCTTGATTATGATTTAATAAATGCATTCCAAAGTGAAAACCTTTTAAAAAATTCTCATGTAGCAGCTGTCCAAGCAATAATGGGTAGTGAGATTATAGAAGATTATATGTATGATATGCTTAGCGACTCTAGTAAACTTGACTCTTATAGCAAGGCAGAAGATTTTTTATATGCTCAAACTGAAGTATTGGAAAATGGAAGCACTAAATTGGGTGAACTTTTAAACATAACAAAACCATCGAATATGAGTCTTATCAATATTTGGAATGGTTTAATGGAACACACTAAGGATAAAGAAGCAATACAATCTGATAAAAATCTTGCTTTTGCTGAATTTATTGATAGATTTATAGATAAATATCAAACTTTAGATAATGATGCTAAAATGTGGATTACATTAAAGTATTTAAGCGGTAAAACATCAGGCTCAACTGTTTATGTAAATAAATTATTGCCTAAAATATTTTTAAATAATGATATAATGAAGATATTTTTACCAGCATATGAAAATCATATTAGATGGGCTATAGCAAATAATAAGGTCGATGCTCCAGCCCTTGAAGCCAGAGAAATGAGGAAAAAACTTCGCAAACCTGGTGGATATTTTCAAATGCTAGAAGAAGTAGAAGACACTATGGATAAAAGAAGGGAAAATACTTCTAATGCTAAAGATAAAATAGGTTGTTAAATGGCTGACCCCAAATGTGATGTAATAAGAGAAGCTGACAATATACACGCGGCTGATGTTGTTGGATGGAGAATCAGTTGCACTAATGCTATTGCTGATGTTATTGGAAGACCGTCTAAAACTGCCCTTCGTAGAGCTATTGCAAGTGGTAATAAATCTCTTGAAAAGAAAGAAGCCAGAAGATATTTAGAGCATAAAAAACTATTTGATAAATTGGTTAAGTATTCTATGGAGGCAGCTGAGGAAGCTGGATATGATCCTAATTTAATAAACCCCACAGAACACGCTAATGACTGGCAAAGAATTTTTGCAAGAAGATTAAGAGGTGAAATAACACCAGTTACTATAATGCAGGGCGAAAGAAAAGTACCAGCATTAAATAAGCTTGTAGATAGAATATTTAATAAAAGAGACAAGATTGCTAAGAGTGAAAAAGGTATATCTAAAGCTGAATTATTTATAGCACCTCCAGAATTTGTTGCATCCCATATAGACAAGTTTGGATTTATGGGCAAATTCATACAGAAGATTTTGACTATACAAGATAGAAATATTCAAATGTCCCGCAAGTTCTTAAATCCAATTACATCAGCAAGAAAAGAAGTTCATGATGCTATATATACTTTAATTAAAGCTGGCGGTAATGATGTTTATTTCAATAATTCAGCAATGAATGGAATTGAAACTGTTGATAAAAATGGAAATTCTATAAGATTATTAAAAAAGGTTTCTAAAAATATTGGAGATGGATTTGAAGCAGTTGCTTTAGATGATGAAACAGAAACTGTTAGATTTTATACATATGATGAAATTGGGGAAAGTAAAGACACTATAGATAAAGCTTTAGCATCTAAATATATAGATGAATTAATGGATGAAATAGGTAACGGTCAAGTAAGATATATCACTCCTCAAATTATAAATAGAGCTGTTGATGAGAGTGGTTTTCTAGCAAAGGATGCAATGCCTGGGGAAGACTTAAAAAAATTAAAACAAAAAATAAAACAATTATTTGTTGCTAGAGAAATTGGGGATAGAGTTCCAGGTATACATACAAAAACAATTGAAACTGCAGACGGGGAAAAATGGGAATATAGATATGTAATGATAAAACAGGGTGAAGGAAAACAGTTAAAGAGTGAAAATCAAAGAGAAACATATAATGCTTATTTAATTGATAAAGCAAGAATTGGTTTAGACGGCAAAAGAGTTGACGGCTCTAATGTTAACTTTCTCGGTGCTACCTTAAGTGAGGTTGATGGTGAAGTTTCAAAAGAATATGTATCTTATGATTTAAATGAATTAAATACAGTTTTACAAGAAGGATGGTACAGATCAGATGAAGTAAATGACTTCGGCAAACAAACTAGAAAAATTGAAGGAAAAGATGAAATACAGTATAAAGATATAGAGGGGACTCATAAAAAACAATATATTAAATTTAGAAGATATGCTGGTATTGATTATGAAGGGACTGATGATCTAAATATTGAGCCTCCTAATGAAGTTGTCATAAAACATCTCTGGAAAGGATTAGCAACCTTGAGAGAGCAATATAAATTAGCTTATGAAGATTTAAAATCAAAAGCAGACAAACAACTTGCTAAGGCAAATGCATTGCGTAAAAATGTTATTCAATGGAGAGGCAGGAAATATAATGAAACAGAAGAAGAAGCCATTGCCTGGTTAAATACTTTTTATGAAGCTAATGGGATAGAAACCACTTTATGGGAAAACGAACAAGGAGAACTTCAAAGTTCAACAGCCTTTTCAAAACCAAAAGCAGAAAATTACTTCCCAAACAAATATCATAAAATTGATATATTCATGAATATGATACCAGCTGCTATAAAAGATATAAAACGTAAAATAAAAGCTGAAGAAAAAGAAAATCAAATAACAAAAGAATCTCTTATAAAAGATGGTAACTATGAGGGCAGCGATTTAGAAAGACTAAATAAAGGATTAGAGCATTTAAATAAGATACTTGATGACTATCGCAATAATAATGAAATAGACACAGCTATGTTTAATTTACCTGCAATAAAAAATTTAAAACATATCACATCATGGACAGACCCTCTTCAAAGAAGAAAAGATGGAGGCGTTCATGATAGTTATTTTAATGAATCATACAATGCTCTTAATAAGCAAGATTTAATAAATGAACTTGCAGAAACAGCATTTAAAATTGAAAAAATAGGCACTCTCCCAAAAGGTAGTTTAGAATTTATTGTCAACAGAGTAAAGATAGCATTTGGCGATCCTACATCAAGGGCTATAAGCATTACTGGAAAAGAAACAAGTTACGAAGAATTTTCAAATAAATTAAATGCTCTGCCAGATTGGATCAAGGGAGGCAGATCATGGACTCCAAAACAGGCTGAAAGACTTACTAAGTGGTTAACGGCTCCAGCTTCTATGTTGTATTTAGGTGGCAGCTCAGCAGTACAGAACTCTGGACAGATAATAAACACTATGATTCAAGTTGGTTGGGATAATGTTAAAGACGCAAACAAAGAACTTGAAGCAAATCCAGAAAAATGGAATGAAATTGCTCAAAATACTGGGGCATTAAATGTATTAACAATGTTTACAGATATAATGATGCAAGATGGAGAAGTCCAAAGTAGTGATATGGGATTTCTACCTCTTCCAGGTTTAGGTTTCCAAATTCCTACAACAAATGTTGCTGACCTTATTAGGTTATTAAGATCAGGTAGAGAAAATTTTGTAAAAAATGGTCAAGATCAAATAGATGGATTACTTTCAAGAATGATTTTAAATCAACAGGGAGCATCTAGAGAAAAAATACAACAATTAAAAAGTTTAAATGAATTAAGAAAAGCTGTAACAAATAAAGATTTAAAAGAAAAAAGAGGTCATTTTTTCGATGTATTTACCCTAGAAGAAGGAGCTGACCAGCAAGTAATTGAACGACTTTTTAAAGACCTTCTTGGAGATGTTAGTGATAGTTTAATAAAAAGAATGGTAAGCTGGAAATTATCATGGTGGTTTGAAGGTGTAGGTGGAAAAGATATATTTACATTTACTGGCAGTGAAAATAGATTAAGAAAAACAACAATAGTTGCTGCTTTACTTCATGCTCAAAAAGTAGGACTAATAGGAGGGGAAACAGGCACAGCTGATAAATCAGTATTCATGACCCCAGCAGCCGTCAAAATAGCACGAAATGCAGTATATTACACACAATTTGGTATGACTCCTCCTCATCTTGGAGAAGGGTTTAATGGTTTTGGAAGAGCATTATGGCAATATAAACAATATCCAACTCTTCAAATGATTCATGATTATCAAATATGGAAACAATTTATGGATGGTAATGAAGGTACTGCTGATGCTCTTGTTAGGCTTCTAAGTGCAACAGCTAACCAGATGAAAGGTGTTGGCTCAAAATATATAGGTATAGGTAAGGATTTTAAAGGATATGATCCATCTGATAGAAATATAGACCATGATGCTATAGCTATGGTAAGATTTATTACTACAAGAGTTATGGCAAGTGCAATGGCGTCATTAATTACTGCTATTCCACTTATGTCAAGAATTTTAAAAGGTCATGTTTTAAATGCTTACAGCATGATGAGAGGGGCAGAAAACCCATTGTTGGCAATAACATTTAGAGCTGTTGTATGGACTGCTATGTTTGGTATGGGAGCCGAAGATGAGGAAGAGAAAAGGAATGAAGTAACAAATGCTCTCCAATTCCTTTTCTTCCCCGTTATGTTAGGTTCTCTTTTCGGTGCTTCAAAAGATATTTATGAATGGTATCAAGATTAATTTGATCTTTTATTTTCTATAATTAATTCAATCCATTGTATTACATGATCTATAGTAGATTTCATGTTTTTCATAGTTTCCCGTAAATCATTTAATATTTGTATTAAATCATCATTTTTCATAGACAAACTCAAATCTTAATACAATCATTAAAATTTTGAATCCTAGTCTTATACTTCTATTACTTGTAGATAACTGAAATTCAAATGGAAATAAATATAATCTATATTCACTTTGTTTGATTTCTTCTACTTCTATTTGGCATCTATTTATACCTACAAATTTATCTCCAATTGAAAATGCATTAGTTACTTTTGGATTTTCCATTTTCCACCCATATCCATTGAATACCCATATATAGTTAATAATATTGCATCAGATGTTTTTAGTGTGGCTTTTAATCCACTCAGTTCAGTTGCGATCTGTTTCATCTTATTCTTTCTCTCTTTCTTAATTTTAGGCAACTCACCAAAATGACGTTGCCATTTTCTTGGTGTAACTAAAACGACTTCAACATTGAATGAACTTAGTATACCTTGCCATATCCCAAAATTCATTCCAAACTTGAAAGCCGAACTTCTTGCGTCTGTTGGGAACGCATGGACTGATTCTAAATAGCAAATACTTTTTATATCTTTAGTTATATTTTTTATTAGACATGACATATCATCTATTTCAGCTGGACAATTTTCTGCTAATATTTCTGCTGCATTGCCTAAGTCATCTTTTACTATCCAAGCTATTCCTCCAGACTTACCTGGGTCAATCCCTATTATTAATTGGTTCTCCGAATAATCTGTTTTTTTCTTGGTCAGATTTCCACCTTTTACCAGTCTTTGCTTTAGTTCCATAATATTCCCTTATAGCACATTTTTTGCATATATATAATGTGGTGTTACTGTATTTTGATATTAATTCATAATTTGTATTGCTACTAAAAGTCCGCCCGCACATTTGACATTGCTCTATCTGGACTAATCTTGGTTTTATTTTTATTGAAATCAATTAGTTCATTCCTGGCATCATCAGCATTTGAATAGAATTTACATTTATTGCCATTAAAACCCATTACATAAGTTCCTACCTTGCCATATCTAGCTTTATCACATATGACTTCTATTTCATGTTTATCAAATTGTTCATCATTAAAATTATGTCCATAGAATACAAGTAAAGCGGTTTCTGCTGTTTGCTCTATCGTTCCGCTTTCTGCAAAGTCTGCTAATCTTGGTCTTGGTTCTATTCTCTTTTCTATTTCCCTATTTAACTGAGATACTAATATTGCAGAGCAATCTTCTTTTTTGCATACCCATTTATATTCAAGTAATATATCTTCAATTTCAAATCTTCTATCTTTACTGTTTCTACCTTCTGTTTTAATTAACTGTATATAATCATCAACTACAATATCTGGTTTTTCTCTTTGTATTTCTCTCATGGCATCATTAAGATTTTTGATATCATCATACATAATTAAATTGCTTAGTGTATTTTTCAATCCACCAGCCATCATTTCTATTGCTTGTATTCTTCCTTCTTCAATATTCCCAGTTCTTAGATGTTCATATAACAAATCTTTGCTTTCCATAATCATAAATTTCTTAATAACCTCTATATTGCTCATTTCTCTGTTAAACATCATTACTCTGTACCCTTGCTTCAATAAGCTGTAGATAATATTGATAGTTAGTGTCGTCTTACCATGTCCAGGTCTGCCGCCTATTACTGTTATTTCCTTTCTTGTCATCCCTCCTGCTATATTATCTAATGCTGGGTATCCAAATTTTATAATATTCTTGCCAGTTTTTAAAGTATCTATAGTTTCATTGATTACAGAATTAATTTCTCTTTTTCTACTTGGTGCTATTTCTAGTAATTCAGTTAATAATTTCTGATGGCTATGTAATAAGTCTTCTACTGCTTTATCCTTGCTGTCAAATCCTGTATTATATAAATTGTGAGCTGATTTTATTGTTTGTCTTTTTATGAATTTTTCCCATACAATTTTTGAATAGCTTTCTATATTTGAAGTAGTTGGTATTTTTTCTGGTAATCCAGTTATATAATAGATATCAAGACCAGATCGTGAATTTTCTTTCTTTAAATCTCTTACTCTATCAGCAACGGTTACCATATCAATATCTTTTCCTTCTCTATGCATATCAGATATAATTGAATAAAGTATTTTATTTTTACTGTAGTAAAACGCATCATCATCTCTTATCCACGCATTAGCCCTTTCAAAAGCCTTTGAACCATCTACAAGAATGGCTCCAAGAACTGCTTCTTCAGCTTCTTCTGAATGAGGCATTATTCTATCGTTCATTTGCTCTCCTTATATAAGAGTGAGTTGTTGGTTTATTGGTTCATAATTTGTTATGACCAATTCATTTTTATAGTCATCTCCAACTAATTGACCGCTGTATCTTATAGGTATTTTCTTTATTTTATAATTGTTATATAGTTTATGTATTAATGTATGGTCATCATATGAAATCATAAATTTCCCTCCATCATCATCTATTTTCTGTGCGATATTTGCCATATCTTCATGATCTTTATTGTCTAACGCATGAAAGTAATAATCTCCCCTTTCTCCAGCTACAACATATGGTGGGTCAAAGTACCAAAAATCATCTTTTTTCGTAGGATACCTATCAAATAACTCTCTGAAATCTAAGTTTTCTATCATGGTATCTTCAAGTTTCTTTTTACTTTCTATCAAATTCTTCCACTTATCATCATTCCAACTATTTTTCTCTTTTGCTATAGGATTATAAAATGTGTGATTAAAGGCATTCATTATAACATAGTAATATCTACTTGCTCTGTAGGCATTTGGCATATTTTCATATTCTATTTCTGACTTCAAGTATTGCTTGAACTCTGTGTAAAAGTATCTGGATTTTAATAGTGAATTACATTCTTTTTGAAACTGTTCATACTGATTCATGACTGTTAAATAGAGATTTATTAGATCATTATGTTTATCATTTAATATATTGAAATCTGCTTTAGCTTTTCTAAAAAACATACTTCCTCCGCCAAAAAACATTTCTATATATCTTGTATGTTTTGGTATCATAGGTATTAGTTTTTTACTTAATTCAAATTTTCCTCCCATATAAGGTATAATAGTTGGGCAATCAATATTCATTTTTCCCCCTTATAAAAGGAGGGCAGCTGTGTGTAGTTGTGAGTATTCAAAAGAGCGTATAGAATACTTAGCTGCCCCCCGAGGCTTAATTTAGGCTTTGGCTGCATTTTCTGCCCATTTGGAAACACTACTAAATAGTTCAGATTCTAATTTATGAGTAGACTGATAATGTCTCTTCATTCTATGAGAAGCTAAATATGTTCCGCAATTGAGCAAATCCCAATATGTCTTTGGTTTATGAGCAATTAAATATTGCACAAGAAATTCAGACATCTGACTTGGGAAGAGTTTAACTAGTTTGAAAATATCTCTTTCATTCATTTCTGTATCGGAAAGTATCTCAAAGCCTTCTGCCATATTACTTGTATGGTCTATTGTTTTTTCAATTTGTTCATTAAGATTTTTAAGATTTACATTGTTAACGCTATGTTTGAAATTGTTCTGTCCAAATTTGACACCTATTATTAATCCATTACTACATACTATTCTAAAAGCACCTGCCAATATGTGTACTTGTAAAGTTCCATCATAACTATTTTTCATTATAATCTCAGGATTTAATTCATCTCCTTCAGCTACTTTTATTTTAATACCTGGTATTATCCATTTATATATTGTCTTCTGACCATCGGCTAATGACACGGCTTCTTTTAGTTCTGCTTTATGTTTTTCTAAAATTGGCACTGCTGTATCTACTAATTCCTTATTTGTCACTACTTGATATTCATCTGTCATACAGCTAAGCACTTTATCATTATCTTCTCTTACTATTAGTTTATAACCTGTTTTAACATCATGTATCTTACCAGTAGATGTTCTTACTACATCATACATAACAGGCACTTCTTTTATTGGAAATAGTGTTGATTCTAACATCAATACTCCTTTGTTTTTACTACAGCTGGTGGTTTACCATGCCGTAGACGTTCATTTTTACTTATAGTGCCTCTATCTTTTTGATGATTCAATATTATCTTAGTCAAATATTTAAAACCTTTACCATCAAATAATGGTTTTTTGCTTTCTAAATATCTTTCTATAGACCAATTCACTACATCATCTGGCACTTTTGATATTGACTGCCAAAAATAGTATTCTCTTATTAATTCATTATCACTTAGTATGTTAGTCTGTATGAGGTTAACAACCCTTCTTATTAATCCTTTAGTATGCTTTGATCTCCTTCCCCTTAATTCTCTTATTTTCTTGCTTGGATTATATTTTGTATCAGATGTGTATCCACAGCAAGGACATATCATTTTTTATTCTTTATATCTTTATGAGCAAAACCAGCCCCTAAAGGACTATCTTTAATAGGTTCACCAGTTGGGTTAGCCATAGAATAAGGAGGTCCATAATCTTGTATTTCATTAAACTTATCAGCAGTAGTGGGTTCTCCGTCAAGAGCTACCCTAGCTATCTCTTTTAGTTTAATAGGATTTGCTTGATTACTTGATGATGCTATTTCTTCAAGTGCTTTTTGGTATCTATCTAAAAATGATTCTAATTCTAATATTGTTTCAGTATAACTTGTCATTTTTTGTACTTGTCATGTATTTCATTTAACTTTCTATAAGCTGGATCATTTTTTCTATCTCTCATTTTCTTGTGAGCATCAATAAAACCATCAGCAACTTCTTCTATTGTTTTATTAGTCAATCCCCAAACTTTATTTTTTAAATCTGTTTTATTTAATAATTGAATTAAGCCATTTCTATCTTCCTCTTCACATAATTTAGATATTATTTTCATTTTTCCCATTTTTGGTTTCCTCCCAAATTGTATTAATTTCCTTTGTAGAATATCCTTTTAACTTAAAAGCCTTTTTACGAGGACCATATGTTAATGGAACATCTGCTAGTGAGGGCGGTCTTCCCCATTCATCAAACATTATAGTTTGATCTAACCACTGTTTTTTTGTTATTGGCATTTGTTACTCCTTTAGAAGCAACTGCTTCCGTTTTATTTTCAGTTTTTATCAAACAACTTATATACTTTTTCAAATTCCTTTACAAGTTCTTCAATATCAACTGTGTAATCTATGCTTTCGACAGCATATTCATTTCTATAAGTTTCAAGAGCGTTAATTATAATTCTTACTTCTTTTCTTTTATCAAATGCCATAGCTGGTCTTTTATCTTGAGCTACTGCTGATTTACCCATTCTTCTTTAACCACATAAATAAAGGATTTTTACTTTTCCCTTTAAATTGATCTTCATATACTAATTTTTCATCTAATTGCATTGTATCATTTTCATCTCCTGGGTCTCTCGGAGAAACCCATTTAACGTTCATTGTTGGATTTTTACAATCATCACATAATCCATCTTTATTCATTGTAGGTTTGTCACATTCATGACACATAAAAGGTGTAGGCATTTATAACTCCTTTACTTCGGTCTGTGCAGAGATGAGTTTTTTACCAAGTAATGTTTTATCATCTTCTACTGTTTCTGTTATTATAACTCTGGCATTTATATCACATTCAATTAATATTCCCCTTGTAGTCCCTACCTGAAATAGAGATCCAGGTTCTAAGTCTTTTAAATATTTATACCCTGGCGGTGGTTTCCATTCTGGCTTGTTTTTTAAGGCTTTTATAGTAAGATTTTTTATTTTTCTAGGTGTTAGTCTCATAGGTCATTTTTTTTCTTCTTCTTCATATATATATTCTAATAAATCTGAATATTCTTCAACCATTTTATCTATTTTATTTTCAACTCTATTAAGTCTATAAGCAATACTTATAAAAAATAACAACATAAATAATACATACGCTTCCCATGCAAGCATAAATGGCGCTGTATTTTCCAACATTGATTCCCAATAATGTTTAAACATTTTTTACTCCTTTTTAATTAAGGGATCAGGCAGCTTTCTCCTGAGCCGATCCTATTTCATTTGCCAGACCTTTAGAAAAACCTCAATCACATACTATGTTATTATTAATTTTTCAAGCACTTTATCCCCAAAATTTTTAGGCTAGACGTTTTGTATTTTGTAAAATAATCTCGGGTAAATTTTATCTACAACAACCAATTTGTCCAGCCTAATTTTAAAAGAGAGAGAACAACCTATCAACAAGGTTGATTTTTAATCCCTTTCAGGAAATTGAAACAAACTCTCTCTTTCTTAGGATGCGGTATGTTAGAAGGGTAAATCGTCTGCTACTACTTCATCTTCTGACAGTATTTCACCATCTGACCAAGTAAAAGCATCGAAAGCTTTCCACACATATCGTTCTTCTCCATCTTTTGTATAATGTTCTTGACCCAATTTAATGAAACAAGGATGACCTATAATATCACTTTCTTCAATTTCAGCGAGAACAGTATCACCGTTATCATTTTCAGGAAAAACGACACCAAGACTTTCAAAGAACTCTTTATATTTACGGTTCTTCCAACCTTCACCAGCTGCTGGATTTGGAGTTAACCAAATACCAGTAGAACTGAATCTCTTACCTACCATAAATGATCCAGATATAGTCACAAGTTCACCATCATCATCAGTCGATTGAGACAATTGACCATCTCCGTTTTTAACCATTTTAGGAACGTGTGTTTTACCAGCCTCTTCAGCTATTAAGAAAGTTACATTAAAAACTTTCTGTTCACCTGCTTTTGTAGTCAGTTCTTTACCTTCAAGACCTGCTACATGAGCTGGATAAGTACCTGCTACTATAGGTATTATGCCATCTCTTTCTTCATTATATGTAGTATCTGCTAATTCAATCATTTAATCAATCTCCTTTTTATTTATTGTTTTCTGTTGTTGTGTACTTTGAAACTAAAGAATTAAACTTCTCTTTAAGCTCTGTCATTTCACTACTATACTTATCTTTTCCAATTCCTTGAAAATAAAGTTGAGGTGAAACAAGATTGCCATTTGCAGTTTTAATGTATCGTTTATTGTTTCTACGTCTCGTAGATACCAATCCCTTATCTTGCATTTCTGTAACTGCTTTTTTTGACAACACACCTGCTTTTTGAAGTGCTTCAGTTTCGGCTACTGTTAATTTTCCCATTTTATTCTCCTTTTTGATTTAGGTCTTCAGGCATAGGAAACTGCCCATTTTCTTCTATTGTGAATGAATTATAACTTGGATTAATTGTTACTTGACTCTTATTCTCAGTTTCAAAACACATCATGTTTTTACCACCAAAGTTTTTAGTCCCTTTGTAAACAATTTTATTGAATATTTTTCCATCACTTGTGCCTACTGAATATTCAACTCCTTTTACAAGCAATCCTCCATCCATTGATTCAAAACGATTCATTTTGCCATCCTTTCAAGTTTTGCTAAACTCGCTTTGTAGTTATTTGCATTTATTTCACCATTATCTATTTTTTTAGATATAACTAATTGTGTATCTATACCTATCTTTTTAGATGTTTTCATTAGTTTTTCATATTGTTCATCATCCAGTGCAGGGTCTTCACTTCTATATACATCTGCTGCTATATCCATATAAACATTAAGAGCTTTTTTCATACAATCTGTATTTGCTGATTTAATATCATTGCCAATATCTACAAATTCACTGCTATCTCTTTTAGTTTGTATTCTATGCGCAGCTACCATATCTCCTTCTCGCCATACACCATTATCAAACCATTTTAATCTGCCATGTACTACATATGCGTTGCTACCTAATGCTTCTGAGTTTACAATTGTCCAAGACCATCCTGGAAATTGCTCATTTGCAATATTTTTCATATAGCTAAGTTCAACATAATCAAAACCTTGCTTTTTCTTTATTAATCCTTTAGGTGTTTCTATTTTTCCAATTTTCTTATGTTGTTTTGTTATTTTACTTAGTGTTATTCTTAGATTATCCAAAGACAAGTTTCCCTCATTAAGAGTCATCATTGTTTCTGACATTGTTTATCCT